>Ga0265780_10000385_pt1 | contig 70318 bp, 62 predicted proteins | sample P1T30metagenome_FD_192432 | JGI IMG/M metagenome (GOLD analysis project Ga0265780, IMG submission 192432) | Plant litter microbial communities from East Loma Ridge, Irvine, California - P1 T30 | ecosystem: Environmental > Terrestrial > Plant litter > Unclassified | place: USA: California...
GCTTGGATGACTGCTAAGCAAAAATGGTGTCAGGTCCCGCAAAGCGACATCGATGAACTTTTCATTTATAAGTTTGTCACCCCATCGCCATTATTTGCGAAAAATCTGTACAGCGAATACATGGCTTGGATGACTGCTAAAAAATGAGAAAGTTCAGCGATGTCCACTTGCGGGACCTGACACCGGGCCTGGGACATGCTGTTTCAGCGGAAAGATGCGTAGCAAAGCGCGGCGACCCAGGCGCTCAGGGAAGTCATCTTGCGCGACGTTGTGCAGTGGATTGCGTGAAACCGGAATTGAAGGCATGCCTGTTCAGGTGATCAGGCAAATGACGACGGTGTGGACAGTACTTTCGCCCGGGCCGGCTGGATTGGCCGGCCTGCCGCGTACCAGCCCCGAACGCGCTCCCAATACGCTGTTCAGGCGAGGCAGGCATTCCCTCCAATCAGAATGTCGGGACCGGCAATGCGCGTCAGGATTCGACATGAACGTCCGCTTGCTCTGCCTTGTAGAAGCGTAATGCCATAACCCAGCATTGAGGTCAGCGCACCGGCGGCGACGCCAGTTGCACTGTCCTCTGACGTCGAGTCGAGGTGATTGAAGTTTCGGCCCTCGTAGCTGCCGTTTTTAAGTTTGCAGTAAGCATAAATACCATTCACGCCGACGTCTTTACCCCATGCCACCACCGCGGGGAGATCAGGTACCAAGTCGTATAGCGTGGCCGTGTTCGCTACCTCAACTAGTAGTTTTGGGCTACCGACAGACGCTACAAATGGCGTTCTAAGGGGCGTCAAGGAAGGTGCCCCCAAAAGTCGCCCAGGCAAATCCGACGCAATAACCGGCTGCACCACGTCTTGTGCTTGCACGCGCACGAATACCTCGCCATTTACGCCAGCGATTAACCCAAGCCGCTGCCCGCCCACGGCGGTCTCTACCGTCAATTCACCTTCGGCTCGGTGGAGCGCGAACAGTCGTCGCCCGACTGCCAAGGTTGCGTGCAAGCACAGGGGACTGCGAGTGTGCGGATAGAAAAAGTCAACGACGGCAATCACGTTGGGCGCGTTAGACGGATCGATCCAGACACAAGTCACGTTGCGAGAACGGGCGAAGGCTTGGCGTGCGCTCGGAGAGGATGATTCGTCCTCAATGACCAGGGCCGGGTTACCGCCGCCCTCGTGTTTACCAAAGCATCGGAAGGAATGAACTTCCATGGTGTCCAATCGTAGTTGAAAGTTGGTTGTGACAGGCTGCGTTTGGCTGAACCCGGCCGGTCGGCTCAGCATACCTCAATGGTCGCGGCCGTGTTAGTGCAGCCGCGACGTTGTGATATCGGGCTTCCGCTTTCTTGTATCTAGTATCGATACAAGATACAATCAGGGGCATGATCAGAACATTTCGACACAAGGGCCTGCAGCGTTTTTTCGAGACCGGCAGCAAGGCCGGTATCCAGGCTGCCCATGTTACGAAATTGCGACTCCAGCTTGCAGCCCTTGACCAGGCCGTGCGCCCCGAAGATTTGTCGGCGTCGTCATGGGGACTGCATCCGTTGAAGGGCGAGTTGAAGGATCATTGGGCGGTCACCGTGAATGGAAATTGGCGCATGATCTTCATGTTCGATGGCGCGGATGCGATTCTGGTTGACTATCTCGACGATCACTAACTGGAGCATTTCATGACCCGTATGCATAATCCACCTCATCCAGGCGAAGTACTGCGCGAATACCTTGGGGAGGTTACTGTCACCGACGCGGCTGCGCGCCTTGGCGTCGCCCGCGTGACGCTTCAGCGTGTCGTCAACGGTGCTGCCGGTATTTCAGCTGACATGGCATATCGCCTTGGCATGGCTTTCGGGACCAGTCCGGAACTATGGGCAGGCATGCAACTGCAGTACGATCTGCATCAGGCCGGCAAAGTCGAACGACCGAAAATAGAACGCATCGCTGCTTGACGGTCCCGAAGATCCGCGTCGTGAAAGTTGACGGGTGCTGGGTTCCCGCCTGCGTGGGGATGCAACTGCAGTACGATCTGCATCAGGCCGGCAAAGTCGAACGACCGAAAATAGAACGCATCGCTGCTTGACGGTCCCGAAGATAAGCGTCCTGAAAGTCGACGGGTGCTGGGTCCCCGCCTGCGCGGGGATGCAACTGCAGTACGATCTGCATCAGGCAGGTAAAGTCAAACGGCCAAAAATCGAACGCTTTGTCGCTTGACGATTCCGAAGATCAGCGTCGTGAAAGTTGACGGGTGCTGGGTCCCCGCCTTCGCGGGGATGCAACTGCAATACGATCTCCATCAGGCCGGCAAGGTAGAACGGCCAAAAATCGAACGCATCGCTGCTTGACGCCCATCGGGGCAGGGCCGGCATGACGATGCACGCGCCGGCGGTGTATATTGCCGGGCGATTCACTCAGCCATCGAATACCCATGTCCCCCGTCCTCCTGTTTTGCATCCTCATCGGCTACTTCGCCCTGCTGCTGGCCGTGGCATGGGCCACGTCCCGCCACGCCACCAACGACAGTTTTTTCATCGGTAACAAAAGCTCGAACTGGATGCTGGTGGCGTTTGGCATGGTCGGCACGACCCTGTCCGGCGTCACGTTCATCAGCGTGCCCGGTGCGGTGGGGCGCGACGGGTTCGGGTACGGGCAGATCCTGATAGGTTATGTGGTGGGCTACATTGCCGTGGCGACCATCCTGCTGCCGCTGTACTACCGTTTGCAACTAACCTCAATTTATACCTACCTCGATGTGCGCCTCGGCAAGCGGGCGTACCAGAGTGGCGCCGGATTTTTCATCCTGTCGCGCCTGGTTGGGTCGACGGCGCGGTTGTATCTTGTTGTGAACATCCTGCAGGCCGTTATCCTGGACAGCCTGGGCGTGCCGTTCTGGCTCAGTACCGTCGTGATTCTGGGCATGATCCTGCTTTACACCTACCAGGGCGGCGTGAAAACCATTGTCTGGACCGATACTTTGCAAACGATCTGCATGCTGGTCGGCCTGTTCGCGTGCATCGGTTTCCTGCTCAGCCAGCTCGACATGTCGGTGGGCGCCAGCCTGGCGCAGATGCACACGCAGGGTTTGTCGCGCGTGTTCACAATGGATGTCGACAGCCCCAGTTTCTTCTGGAAGCAGTTTGTCGCCGGCATTTTCATTGTCATGACCATGACGGGCATGGACCAGGAAATGATGCAGAAAACAATTTCCGTGAAAACCCTGCGCGATTCGCAAAAGAATCTGCTGAGCCTGACGCTGGTGCTGACGGTGGTGCTGTGCGCCTTCCTGTTCCTGGGCGGCCTGCTGTACCTGTACGCGCCACTGGCCGGCATCACTGCCACGGGCGACAAGATTTTTTCCACCGTCGTCATGGGGCATATGCCGGCAGCGCTGCAGATCATTTTCCTGCTGGCGCTGGTGTCGACGCTGTTTCCCAGCGCAGACGGCGCCATTACCGCGCTGACGTCGAGCTTTTGCATCGACCTGCTCGGCATGCAGCGCCGTACCGACCTGACCGAACAGGGCAAGGTCGCCCTGCGCCGTCGCGTCCACCTGGGGTTTGCCGCCGTGTTCCTGGTGCTGGTGATGCTGTTTAAAATAGCCGACAGCCCCAGCATGATCGTGCTGATCCTGAAATTGGCCAGCTATACCTATGGTCCGCTGCTGGGCCTGTTTGCCTTCGGGATGCTGACGTCGCGCACCGTGAATGACAAGCTGGTGCCATTTGTCACTATCGGCGCGCCGATCTTGTGTGCCATCATTGAGTTTAATCAAGCGCATTTGCTGGGAAATTATCGGCTTGGCCTTGAACTGTTGATGATCAACGGTATGCTAGTTTTCGCCGGGCTGTTGATGATCTCTCAGCCCCAACCATTTCGCCACCTTTCGCCGGAGTCCTGATGTCTTTCAAACCTTTTACTGCCATTCGCCGCGGTTTCGGCATGTTCTGGCGCGCGCTCGACGCGACCCGGCGCACCCTGTTCAACCTGATCTTCCTCGCGATCGTCATCGTGATCCTGGTGGCGATGTTCGCGGGCGGCGCCAAGCCGCTGGCCGATAAAACCACGCTGGTGCTGGAACTCAAGGGCGAGCTGGTCGAGCAGCACAGCGCCACCGTGCGCGAAACGCTGATGTCGGGCATTGGGGCGGGGGAGGCGCGCCGCACCATCCAGCTGCGCGACATGCTGAACGTCCTCGACAATGCCGCCAAGGACAGCAACATCACCACCGTCCTGCTGATGCTCGATGAGTTCGACGTCTCCGGCATGGCCAACCTGCATGAAATGGGCGCGGCGCTGGACCGCGTCCGCGCTGCCGGCAAACGCGTCGTCGCGTGGGGCGGCAGTTTCGACCAGAAAAACTACCTGATCGCCACGCACGCCAGCGAAATCTATGTGCATCCGATGGGCATGGTTATGCTCGAAGGCTTCGGCCGCCATCGCAATTATTACCGCGATGCGCTTGATAAACTGGGCGTGACGGTCAACCTGATCAAGGTCGGCACCTTCAAGAGCTTTGCCGAGCCGTACATCGGCAATGGCCCGTCGCCGGCCGCTGCCGAAGCCGACGCCTTCCTGTACAACGCGCTGTGGGCCAATTACACGGCCGAAGTGGAAAAATTCCGCAAACTGCCGGCCGGCGCCATCGACCGCGGCATTGCCGCTTTGCCCGAGACAATGACCGCCGCCAACGGCAACGCCGCGCAGGTTGCCCTGAATGCGAAACTGGTCGACGGTATCAAGACCCGCGACGAAGTGCGCGAGTTGCTGGGCAAATACGGCGCGCGCGACGTCGATAACAAGACCTTCCGCCAGGTGTCGTTCAACGACTACCTGGCCCGCCACCCGCAAAAAATGTTTGGCGATGCAGTTGGCGTCATCGTGGCCGAAGGCAGCATCAGCGACGGCACGTCGGGCCCCGGTTCGATTGGCGGCCTGTCCACGGCCAACCTGATCCGCCGCGCCCGCAATGACGACCAGGTCAAGGCCGTCGTGCTGCGCGTCGATTCGCCTGGCGGCAGCGCCTATGGTTCGGAACTGATCCGGCGCGAACTGGAACTGACGCGCGCAGCCGGCAAGCCGGTCGTGGTGTCGATGGGCGGCGTGGCAGCGTCCGGCGGCTACTGGATCTCGATGGCGTCCGATGAAGTCATTGCCGATCCTGCGACCGTGACCGGTTCGATCGGCGTATTCGCCATCCTGCCGACCGCCGAAAAAGTGGCAGACAAGCTGGGCATCCATACAGTCGGCACCACCACCACGTGGCTGGCCGATGCGTACAACCCGCTGCGCCCGCTCGATCCGCGCTTCGGCCAGCTGATCCAGAGCAGCATCAACCACATCTACAGCGATTTCACCACCAAGGCCGCTGCCGCTCGCAAAATGCCGGTGGCGGCAGTCGACGCCGTGGCGCAGGGCCGCGTCTGGACCGGGGCGCAAGCCAGGGAACGGGGCCTGGTCGACCGCCTGGGCAGCTACAACGACGCCCTGGCGTCGGCTGCCGCACGGGCCAAGCTGGGCAAGGAGTTCCGCGTTGCTTACATCGAGCGCCAGGGCAACCCGTTCGAGCGTTTGCTGCAGTCGTTTGGGGTGTCCACCGAGATGGCTGTGAACATCCAGGTGAAACTGGGCGTGCTGGACGGTTTGCCGACCGGCGCGGCGACTGCCGTGGCCAAGGACATGGCGTTCCTGTCGGACATGGCGGACCGAAAAAAACCATTTGCGGCAGTGACGCACTGCATGTGTGAACTGCCATAAGCAACAAGTTGTAGCGAGTATGTAACGCCATGTACGCGCAGCTTTAACGCGTAAGTACGGGCACAGCGGGATTGAAAACGGGCGCGATGCGGTTATCGCGCCCGTTTTACGTTTCATTGACGTGGTTTTGTGTACGGTGTGAAACATATTGCAACCGTGGCCCGTGATAAAGTCACGCCGATTAGATATTCCGCCCGCACGCCACAAGGAACAGCATGGAACCGACTTTACTCACGCCTAAAACCACACCGCCGCCGACGCCGATCCCCGTCAAGAAGAGCCGGCGCGCAAAAATCATCGGTGGGGTGATTGCCATTGCGGCAATGGCCGGGCTTGGCTACCTGGCATGGCACCTGACACACAAGGCGCCGCAAGGAGCGCAAGGCGGCGCGCCCGGTGCACAGGGCGGCGGCGGACGCGGCGGGCCGGGCGGGGGACGCGGCGGGCCGGCAACGACTGTCGGCGTGGCCACCGCCACCCAGGCCGACATCCCGGTCGTCATCGATGCACTCGGCACTGTGACGGCGGCGGCAACGTCGACCGTGCGGGCGCAGGTATCGGGCGTGCTGCAAAAAATTCATTTCAATGAAGGCCAGATGGTCAAGGCCGGCCAGGTGCTGGCTACGGTCGATCCGCGTCCGTTCGAGATGGCGCTGCTGCAGGCGCAGGGCACGCGCCAGCGCGATGAAGCGCAGCTGGAAAGCGCGCGCGTGCTGCTGTCCCGCTACCAGACCTTGCTGACACAGGACTCCATCGCGCGCCAGGACGTCGACACGCAGGCCGCGCTGGTAAAACAGCTGCAAGGCACCGTCATGACCGACCGCGCTGCCGAAGGCGTGGCCAAAATCAACCTCGGCTATACGCAGGTGAAAGCGCCGATTTCCGGGCGCGTGGGCCTGCGCACGGTTGATATCGGCAACCTCGTGACCAGCGGCGATACAGCCGGCATCGCGGTGATTACCCAGCTCAATCCCATCGATGTGGAATTCGCCGTGCCGCAGGACCGCGTACCGGAACTGCAGGCGCGCATCGTCAGCGACGACACGCTGCCCGCCATTGCGCTGGACCGCACCCGCACCGACAAGCTGGCGGCCGGGCGCTTCCAGGCGCTGGACAACCAGGTCGATGTGCAGACCGGCACCGTGCGGGCCAAGGCGCGCTTTGCCAATGGCGACAGCAAGCTGTTCCCGAGCCAGTTCGTCAACCTGCGCCTTGAAGTACGCACCATCAAGAATGCAATCATGGTGCCGGTGACGGCGCTGCGCCACGGTTCCACCGGCGACTTCGTGTACGTCCTCAATACCGATAAAACCGTGTCGCTGCGCCCGGTCACGCGCGGCCAGGCGACAGTCGACAAGATCCAGATCGCCACCGGCCTGAAAGTGGGCGAAAAAGTCATTACCGAAGGCGCCGACCGCCTCAAGGACGGCGCCAAAGTCACGCTGCCGGGCGACCGTCCGGCCGGCGGCGGCCAGCGCCAGGGCCAGGGCCGCCGCGGCCAGGGCGGCGCTGCCGCCACCCCGGCGCCAGGCGCACCTGCCGGCGCTACCGCCACGTCGGCCGCAGCAGCCGCGCCGGCTGCTGCGCCGGCACGGTAAGGGATGCAGTACCGATGAGTCCATCCGCACCCTTTATCCAGCGTCCGGTCGCCACGGCGCTCCTGATGCTGGCAATCGTTTTGTCCGGCATGGTCGGCTACAAGTTCCTGCCGCTGTCAGCACTGCCGCAAGTCGATTTCCCCACCATCCAGGTGCAGACGCTATACCCGGGCGCCAGCCCGGAAGTCATGGCGCGCACCGTGACCGCGCCGCTCGAGCGCAATTTCGGCCAGATGTCCGGGCTCTCGCGCATGAGTTCCACCAGCGCTGCCGGCGCCTCCATCATTACGCTGCAGTTCGGCCTGGGCCAGACGCTGGACGTGGCCGAGCAGGAAGTGCAGGCCGCGATCAACGCCGGCAGTTCGCTGTTGCCGACCGACTTGCCGGCGCCGCCGGTGTACGCCAAGGTCAACCCGGCCGACGCGCCCGTGCTGACGCTGGCAATTACCTCCGACACGCTGCCGCTGACCGAAGTGCAAAACCTGGTCAACACGCGGCTGGCCCTGAAGATCAGCCAGGTCAGCGGCGTGGGCCTGGTGTCGCTGTCGGGCGGCCAGCGTCCGGCCGTGCGCATCCAGGCCGATACGCAGGCGCTGGCCTCGTACGGACTGGGACTGGACACGCTGCGCACCGCCATCACGGGCGCCAACGCCAACAGCGCCAAGGGTAATTTCGACGGCCCCACGCGCTCGTACACCATCAACGCCAACGACCAGCTGCTGACCGCGCCCGAGTATAAAAACCTGATCGTCGCGTACCAGAACGGCGCGCCCGTGCGCCTGTCGGATGTCGCGACGGTCGTCGACAGCGCTGAAAACGTCAAGCTGGGCGCCTGGTCGGGCCTGAAGCCCGCCATCATCCTGAACGTGCAGCGCCAGCCGGGCGCCAATGTCATCGGCACCGTGGACGCCATCAAGGCGCGCCTGCCGGAACTGCAGGCCAGCCTGCCGGCCGCGCTGCAGCTCAACGTGCTGACCGACCGCACCACGGGCATCCGCGCTTCCGTCGAACACGTGCAGATCGAACTGGTGATGGCCGTGCTGATGGTCGTGCTGGTGATTTTCTGCTTCCTGCACAGCGTCCGCGCCACGGTGATTGCCAGCCTGTCGGTGCCGATTTCGCTGATCGGCACCTTTGGCGCCATGTACATGCTGGGCTACAGCCTGAACAACCTGTCGCTGATGGCGCTCACCATTGCCACCGGCTTCGTGGTCGACGACGCAATCGTCATGATTGAAAATATCGCGCGCTACATCGAAGAAGGCGAAAAGCCGTTTGCGGCCGCCGTCAAGGGCGCCGCGCAGATTGGCTTCACCATCATTTCGCTGACGGTGTCGCTCATTGCCGTGCTCATTCCGCTGCTGTTCATGGGCGACATCGTGGGCCGCCTGTTCCGCGAATTCGCCGTCACGCTGGCGATCACCATCATCATTTCGGCAGTCGTGTCGCTGACGCTGGTGCCGATGATGTCGGCGCGCTGGCTCAAACCCGAGTCGGAAGAAAAGAAATCCGCATTTGCCACCAAAACCCAGGCGTTTTTCGACCGCGTCGTGCACCGTTACGATGGCGCCCTGACGTGGGTGCTGGCGCGCCAGGGGCTGACGCTGCTGGTCGCGCTGGCCACCTTGGCGCTGACCGTGATCCTCTACATGGTCATTCCGAAAGGCTTGTTCCCGACCCAGGACACGGGCCAGCTGCAGGCGCGCATCGAAGCGCGCCAGGCGATTTCGTACGACCGGATGGCCGAGCTGCAGCAGCTGGCAGCGCGCGAAATCCTGCTTGACCCGGCCGTGCTGTCCCTGAGTTCCAACGTGGGTGTCGACGCGGCCAACAACACGATGCTCCATACCGGGACCATGCTGATCAACCTGAAGGACGACCGCAAGGGCAACCAGGACGACATCATGGCGCGCCTGAAAGCGCGCGTGGCGCAGGTGGCCGGCCTGACGCTGTACCTGCAGCCGACCCAGGATCTGACCATCGATGCGGAAACCGGTCCGACCCAGTACCGCGTGTCGCTGGAAGGCGCCGACACGGCCACTGTCACCACATGGGCCAACAAGCTGGTCGCGCAGATGGCCAAGCATGAGCAACTGCGGAACGTGGTCACCGACGCCGGCGCCACCGGCGCGGCAGCCTACGTGACGATCGACCGCGACACGGCGTCGCGCCTGTCGATCACGGCCGCCTCGATCGACGATGCGCTCTACAGCGCCTACGGCCAGCGGATCGTGTCGACGATTTTCACGGAAACGAACCAGTACCGCGTGATCCTGGAAGCGCAGCGCGACGCCGACATGTCGGTGGCGCGCCTGGGCGACCTGCAATTGAAAACCGGGTCCGGCAAGGCCACGCCGCTGTCGGCGGTGGCCACCATCACGGAAAAGCCGGCGCCGCTGCAGGTCACGCACGTGGCGCAGTACCCGGCCACGACCATCGGCTTCGATACCACCGACGGCACCTCGCTGGGCCAGGCCGTCGACAGCATCCGCGCTGCCGCCAAGGAAATCGCACTGCCGTCCTCCGTGACGATGACTTTCCTGGGCGCGTCCGGCGCGTACGAGAATTCGCTGTCGAACCAGCTGTGGCTGATCCTGGCCGCCGTGGTCTGCGTGTACATCGTGCTGGGCGTGCTGTACGAAAGCTATATCCACCCGCTGACGATCCTGTCGACGCTACCGTCGGCCGGCGTGGGCGCGCTGCTGGCGCTGCTGGTCAGCGGCCAGGGGCTGGGCGTGATCGGCATCATCGGCATCATCCTCCTGATCGGCATCGTCAAGAAGAACGCCATCATGATGATCGACTTCGCCATCGAAGCAGAACGGGAGCAGGGGATGGAGCCGCGCGCAGCCATCCACCAGGCGGCGCTGCTGCGTTTTCGCCCGATCATGATGACCACGCTGGCCGCGCTGTTTGCCGCGCTGCCGCTGATGCTGGGCTGGGGCGAGGGCGCGGAACTGCGCCGTCCGCTGGGCCTGGCCATCTTCGGCGGCCTGATCGTCAGCCAGGTCCTGACGCTGTTTACGACGCCAGTCATCTACCTCGCGTTCGACCGCCTGGCGGTGCGCTGGAGCGGGCGCAAGCCGAATCAACCTGCCGAGGCCAAGGCATGAACCTGTCCGGTCCTTTCGTCAAACGGCCGATCGCCACCATCCTGCTGACGATCGGCATCGCGCTGGCCGGCATTGGCGCCTTCTTCGTGCTGCCGGTGTCGCCGCTGCCGCAAGTGGACTACCCGACCATTTCAGTGAGCGCGTCGCTGCCGGGCGCCAGCCCGGAAACCATGGCTACCAGCGTGGCCACGCCGCTGGAACGGCGCCTGGGCGTGATCGCCGGCGTCAACGAAATGACGTCCAACAGCGGCACCGGTTCGGCGCGTATCAACCTGCAGTTCGAACTGACCCGCAAGATCGACTCGGCCGCGCGCGAAGTGCAGGCCGCGATCAATGCGTCGCGCGTGGACCTGCCGTCGACCCTGCGCAGCAACCCGACCTACCGCAAGGCCAACCCGTCGGATGCGCCCGTGATCATCCTGGCGCTGACGTCGAAGACCCGCACGCCGGGCCAGATCTACGACACGGTGTCGAATCTGGTGCAGCAAAAAATGGCGCAGGTCAAAGGCGTGGGCGACGTGGAGATCGGCGGCGGCTCGCTGCCGGCCGTGCGCGTCGACCTGCTGCCGTATGCGCTCAACAAATACGGCGTATCGGCCGAAGACGTGCGCGCCGCCATCCAGGCCACGAATGCCAACCGCCCCAAGGGCGCCATCGAAGGCAACGGCCAGCGCCTGCAGATTTATTCCGAGCCTGCGGGTTCCACCGGTGGGCGCCAGGCGTCCGACTACAGCACGCTGGTGGTGGCGTGGCGCGATGGCGCTGCGGTGCGCCTGCAGGACGTGGCGGAAGTGACCAATGGCGTCGAGAACATCAATACCCTGGGCCTCTTCAACGGCCAGCCGGCCATCATCGTGCTGATCACGCGTCAGCCGGGCGCCAACGTCATCGAAACGGTGGACGGCGTGCGTGCATTGCTGCCGACCCTGCAGGCGCAGTTGCCCGGCGACGTGACGCTGCAAGTGGCGTCCGACAGCACCAATTCGATCCGCTCGTCCCTGCACGAAATCGAGTTCACGCTGGTGCTGTCGATCCTGCTGGTGGTGCTGGTGGTATCGGTATTCCTGCGCAACCTGCGCGCCACCATCATCCCGGCCGTGGCCACGATCGTCTCGCTGCTGGGCACCTTCGGCGTGATGTACATGCTCGGCTTTAGCCTGAACAACCTGTCGCTGATGGCGCTGACGGTTGCCACCGGCTTCGTCGTCGACGACGCCATCGTGGTGCTGGAAAACACCATGCGCCACGTCGAGGAAGGCATGGACCGCATGCAGGCCGCCATGCTGGGCGCAAAGGAAGTCGGGTTCACCGTGCTGTCGATCAGCCTGTCCCTGGTGGCCGTCTTCATTCCGCTGCTGTTCATGGGCGGCCAGGTGGGGCGCCTGTTCCGAGAATTTGCCGTCACCCTGTCTGCGGCCGTGATGATTTCGCTGGTCATTTCGCTGACCACGACGCCAATGATGTGCGCATGGTTTTTAAAGCCGACCGACCCAAATAAGAAGGAAGGGCGCCTGGCGCGCTGGGCCGAACGCGGTTTCGACAGGCTGCTCAAGGGTTACGAGCACGCACTCGACTGGGCGCTGGGCAGCCTGTGGCTGGTCGTGGCGATCCTGGTGTTCGTGATCGGCCTGAACGTGTACCTGTTCGCAGCTGCGCCAAAAGGCTTTTTCCCGCAGCAGGACACGGGACAGATCCAGGGCGGCATCCGCGCCGACCAGTCGATCTCGTTCCAGGCCATGCAGCAAAAGCTGCGCCAGCTGGTCAACGTCATCAAGAGCGACCCGGCGGTCGACACCGTGGTCGGCTTCACCGGCGGTTCGCGCGCCGGCGGCGGCTTCATGTTCATCAACCTGAAGCCCGCGGCCGCCCGCGCCAAGGGCGAATCCGGCCAGGCCGTGATTGCGCGCCTGCGCCCGAAGCTGGCGCGCATCACCGGCGTGTCGATGTTCCTCAATCCGGTGCAGGACCTGCGCATGGGCGGGCGCTCGTCGAACTCGACGTACCAGTACACGCTCAAGAGCGACAACAGCGCCGACCTGAAACTCTGGGCCGGTAAGCTCGCCGACGCGATGAAGGCGCAGCCGGGCCTGATCGACGTCGATACCGACCAGGCCGAGAACGGCGTGGAGACGTTCGTCACGATCGACAAGGACACCATTGCGCGCCTCGGCATCAAGACGTCGGACGTCGACAATGCGCTCTACAACGCGTTCGGCCAGCGCCAGGTGGCCAACATCTACGATGAGCTCAACCAGTACCACGTCATCATGGGCGTGGCGCAGCGTTACGCGCAGACGCCCGAAGCGCTCAGGGACGTGTATGTGCCGGCGCAGGGGACTGCCAGCGTTGCAGGAACGGTCAACGGCGTGACGCCTGCTGCCACCACCAGCGCGACCGGCACCAACAGCGCCGTTGCCGCCACCAACATCACGGCAGCGCGGGATCCGTCCAGCGGCTCGGCGATTGCATCGACCGTGACGCGCATGGTGCCGTTGTCCGCGATTTCGTCGTTTGCCGAAAGCGCCACCGCCACGTCGATCAACCACCAGGACGGCGAACTGGCGACAACGATCTCGTACAACCTGGCGCCTGGTGTGAGCCTGTCGCAAAGCCAGGCCGCCGTGGCGCAGGCGGAAGCCGACATCGGCATGCCGACCAATGTGCGCGGCAGTTTTGCCGGCACGGCAAAGGCGGCGCAGGACTCGAACAAGGAGCAGCCGCTGCTGATCCTCGCGGCGATCGTGGTTATCTACATCGTGCTCGGCATCCTGTACGAAAGCCTGATCCACCCGATCACGGTGCTCTCCACCCTGCCGTCGGCAGGCGTGGGCGCCGTGCTGGCGCTGCTGCTGTTCGGGATGGAGTTTTCCATCATCGCGCTGATCGGCGTGTTCCTCCTGATCGGCATCGTGAAAAAGAACGCGATCCTGATCATCGACTTTGCGCTGGAAGCGGAGCGTTCGCGCGGCATCACGGCACTCGAAGCCGTGCGCGAGGCATGCATGCTGCGCTTCCGGCCGATTTTGATGACGACCCTTGCCGCCGCGCTGGGCGCCTTGCCGCTGGCGATCGGTTTTGGCGAAGGCTCGGAACTGCGCCAGCCGCTCGGCATCGCCATTATCGGCGGCCTGATCGCCAGCCAGGTCCTTACCTTGCTGACGACGCCGGTGGTGTACGTGCTGATGGACCGCCTGCGCACGCACGGCCCGGCCGAACACGACCTGAGCCGCCACGCCGATGCGCCGGCGGTGGCGCACACCTGAACTGACCAAGACTGATACCGACTTTATGCCCATGATTCCGCTTTCCCGCATGCACGCCGCCGTTCTGGCATCACTGGCCCTGGCCCTTTCCGGCTGCGCCGTCGGCCCCGTCTACCAGGTACCAGGCAGCCCCGCGTCGCCCGTCTACAAGGAGGCCGAAGGCTTCGTCGTGGCCGCCCCGGCCGATACGCTGGAAAAGGGGCCGTGGTGGCAACTCTTCGGCGACCCCATCTTGAACCAGCTGGCGGAACAGGTCGACGTATCGAACCAGAACCTGGCGGTCGCCGTGGCGAACTATGCGCAGGCGCGCGCCATCGTGGCGCAGCAGCGCGCCACCTTGTTCCCTACCGTCAACCTCACCGGCGGCGCCGACCGTTCCGGCAGCCGCGGCGGCAACGCCACGGTCGACAGCAACGGCAACGTCAGAACCGGTGGCGGGGTCAACAACAGCTACCAGCTGAACATCGGCGCGTCGTGGGAACCGGACATCTGGGGCCGCCTGCGCGCCGGCGTGACGGGCGCCGAAGCGACTGCCCAGGCCAGCGCCGCCGACCTGGCCGCCGCGCGCCTGTCGACCCAGGGCGAGCTGGCTGCCAACTATTTTTCATTGCGCGAACTCGATGCTGAAATCGACATTGTCGCCAGCACGATCGAGGGCTACGAGCGCGTGCGGCAAATTACCAGCAACCGCTTCGAGGCAGGCATTGTGGCCAGGTCCGACGTGCTGCAGGCCGAGACCCAGCTGGCGTCGGCCAGGGACACCGCGCTGGGCCTGCAGTTGCAGCGCCAGCAGCTCGAGCACGCGATTGCCGTGCTGGTGGGCAAGGCGCCGTCCACCTTTACGCTGGCCAAGGCCGCGTGGCAGCAAACCGTGCCCGAGGTGCCGACCGGCATCCCGTCGACGCTTCTGCAGCGCCGCCCGGACATCGCTGCAGCCGAGCGGCGCGTGGCTGCCGCCAACGAGCAGATCGGCATTGCCCGCGCAGCGTATTATCCGGACATCAGCCTGTCGGCTTCCTACGGCACGGCCGGCAGTGTGGTGTCCGACCTGTTCAAGGCATCCACCGCGGCCTGGTCGCTCGGCCTGTCGGCAGCGCAGACCATCTTCAACGCGGGCGCCACGCGCGCTGCGGTGGCAGGCGCCGAAGCGGCGCAGCAGGCTGCCGTGGCCAGCTACCGCCAGACAGTCCTGACCGCATTTGCCGATGTGGAAAACCAGCTGTCGTCGACGCGCGTGCTGGCGCAGCAGCAGGCTGTGCGCAAGCAGCAGTCGGACGCCGCCAACCAGGTCGAAGCGCAGTTCCTGAACCGCTACAAGGCCGGGCAGGTGGGCTACACCGACGTGGTGACGGCGCAGGCGACCGCGTTGTCGGCGCGCCGGTCGCTGGTGCAGGTGCAGGCGGACCGGCAGGCAACCGCGGTGGCGCTTATCCAGTCGCTGGGTGGCGGGTGGCATGCTCCCCGCACAGCCGGGGAGCCATAGCACGCGTGCGGTAGCGCTGCCCTGCACGACGCAGCAACCTTGCGATGGCCACGCGCGTTGAACGTCACTGTTTCAGCGAACGTGGCGTGGGTCCCCGCCTGCGCGGGGAAGACCGCATGAACCGCGCGTGTTCATGCCGGATCACGTCCACCACGCCGTCGATGGTCCGGTGATCCGGATTGCCGGACATTGCCTGCAACAGCGTGGCGCTTTTCAGGTCCGACAGGAGCGTCACCATGTTCAGGATGCCGTGCCGGATATTGCCCAGCGTGGCTGCATGGTGTGTGAACACCAGTCCGGTAACGACTTGCCGGATGGATGTTTGCCCCTGCAGCACCTGCTGCAGGCGTGCGCTGGCGGGGTAGAGATCGCCGGTGGGTTCGAACCGTACCGGCGCATCGCGCTCCACCAGGTTGTTGTACAGGTCGAATTTGTCGCGGCGCCAGCGTTCGCCGTCGCAGTGGATGCGGCCGTGGAGCGGCGTGCAGGCCAGGGCCAGCACGCCATGTGGCCCGACCAGGACGTGGTCCAGCCGGCCGCCGCTGTTGCAATGGTTGCAGATCAGCGTCCAGTTATCGTCGAGGATGGCCGCCAGGCGCGCCTCCAGGCGCACCGCGGCGCGCTCGGTACCAGCATCGCTGCGCGGCCCGGCTTGCATGGACGGCTGGTGTGGGGCGGCCTTGACGGCGCCGCGCAGCGCCTGCGGCCACCAGCGTGGCGTGGTATGGTCGCCCGGTGTATCCAGGCATGGGCTCAGCAGCACCGTATTCATGGTTGTCGCCTCCGTCTTCGCAGTGGTCACATCAGTCAGACCGTGCGAATGACGGGCAGTTCGGCGCCAGCTGCGGCGTGCAGCGGCACCCTGAGACGGATCAAACGGACGGCGTTCCAGTCACCGGTATTGGCGCCGCCGTGACGGCCAGCGCCGCGCGCTGCGCATAGCGCTGCGCCAGTACCGCGCACACCATCAGCTGGATCTGATGGAACAGCATCAGGGGCAGGATGATCATGCCCAGCGAGGTGGGGGCAAACAGTACCTTGGCCATGGGAATGCCGCTGGCCAGGCTTTTCTTGGAGCCGCAAAACACGATGGCGATTTCGTCTTCTTGTGAAAACCCCAGGCGGCGGCTGATGAACGTGGCCAGGCCCAGCGCGACGGCCAGCAGCAGGCAGCACAGCCCCAGCAGGCCGGCCAGGGTGACGCCGGAAATGTGGCCCCACAAGCCTTCCGCCACCGACGCGCTGAACGCGCCGTACACCACCAGCAGGATGGAACCCTGGTCGACATACTTGAGCATGCCCTTGTTGCGGTCGACCCAGGCGCCGATCCAGCGCCGCAGCAACTGGCCGGCAATGAAGGGCAGCAGCAACTGCTCGACGATGGACAGCACCGCCTCCAGCGGCGCATGGCCGGATGCGGCGCTGCCGTGCAGGATCAGCACGCCCACCAGCAAAGGCGTGAGGAAAATGCCGGTGAAATTCGAGGCGGTGGCGCTGCAGATGGCTGCGGGAACGTTGCCGTGACCCACAGCCGTGAAGGCAATCGACGACTGCACGGTCGACGGCAGCAGGCACAGGAACAGGATGCCCAGGTACAGGTCGGGCGTGAGCACCAGCAGGGCCAGCGGCTTGATGGCCAGGCCCAGCAGCGGGAACATGGCAAAGGTCAGCGCCAGCACCAGCAGGTGCAGCCGCCAGTGGGTCAGGCCGGCCATCAGCGCTTCGCGCGACAGCTTGGCGCCATGCAAAAAGAACAGCAGGCCGATGGCCACAGCGGTCACGTCGCCGAACACGACTGCCGCAGCGCCCGTGACCGGCGCCACGCTGGCCAGGGCCACCATGCACAGGATGGCGAACGTGAAGACATCGGGCAGCAGGCGGCGCAGGACGGAGGGGAGGGCGAAGGAGGGCATGGCAACGCTGGAGATCGGGAATCGCCTATTCTAGCGGTTGGCGCCAGCGCGCGCCGCAACGCCCGCGCACGGCGTGAACCCGTGGCGCATTAAAAACCGTTTCCGGCTGCATACAAGAACGCTATACTCCCCGCTTGCTTTTGCTTACCGTTTGCTTACCACCACGGGGTCCATCTTGTTCAAATATCTTGTATTGCCGACCGTCCTCCTGGGCGCCATGAGCGCCGCCAGTGCCGACGAGGGGCAGTGGCAGCCACACCAGCTGCCTCAGCTTAAAACCGAATTGAAGCGCATCGGCATCACCATGCCGGCCGAAAAACTGGCGGACCTGTCGAAGCACCCGATGAGCGCAATGGTGTCGCTGGGCGGCTGCTCGGCGTCGTTCGTGTCGCCCGACGGCCTGATCGTCACCAACCACCACTGCGGCTATGCGGCGATCCAGCGCAATTCGACCCCGGAACACAATTACATCGTCAACGGCTTCCTGGCGAAAAATCGCACGGCCGAACTGCCGGGCGGCCCGAGCACGCTGGTGTACGTGACTGAAAAAGTCGAGAACGTCACCGACCGTGTGTTGAAGGGGCTGCCCGCCACCCTGTCCGGCAAGGATCGCCACGAGCAGGTCGAAAGCCGTGTCAAGGCCCTGATCGCCGAATGCGAGACCGACAAGGCGTACCGCTGCTCGGTGCCGGCCTTCCACCGCGGCCTCGAGTACTACCGCATTAAACAGCTGATGATCCGCGACGTGCGCCTGGTGTACGCGCCGTCCGACATGATCGGCAATTTCGGCGGCGATATCGACAACTACGAGTGGCCGCGCCAGACCGGTGATTTCTCGTTCCTGCGCGCCTACGTCGGCAAGGACGGCCGCCCGGCCGATCCGTCGCCGGACAACGTGCCGTACAAATCCAAGGATTTCCTCGTCGTCTCCGCGGAAGGCCTGAAGAACGGCGACCCGATCCTGCTGGCCGGGTATCCGGGCCGCACCAGCCGCTACAAGCTGCCGTCCGAAATCCGCTTCGCGCGCGACACCGATTTTCCCGGCAAGGCTGCCAGCATCACGGCCGACCTGTCGGTCATCTCGGCCGCCACGATGGGCAACGCCGGCTACAGTGTGCGCTACGCCAGCGTGGCAAAAAGCCTGAACAACGTCCTGAAAAAGACGCAGGGTTTGATGGACGGCTTCGCGCGCAAGGACGTGGCCGCGATCAAGGATGTCCAGGACGCCGCGTTCCGCACCTGGTACAAGGCCAACGGCGCGGCCGGTTCGCCTACCCTGCTGGCCGACCTGGACGCCGTGATCGCTGCCGACATGGCGCTGGCGCAGCAGGAGTTTGCGTTCAACGAAGCGACCCACAGCGACCTCCTGAAAAGCGCGCGCACGCTTTACCGCCTCGCGCTCGAGCGCCAGAAGCCGGACGCGCAGCGTGAAGGCGGCTACCAGGAACGCGACCTGGCGTTCATCAAGGCGCGCCTGACGCGCCTCGAACAGTCGTTCGTGGCGAGCGTCGACCAGGCCCGCTGGGCGGCCGCCCTGCAGCGCTATGCGAAGGTCAGCGCTGCCAACCATCCGCCGGGCGTGGATGCTGCACTGCCGCCGCCGGCCAGCCTGCCGGCGATCTACAAGGCCACCGAACTGGGTGACACGGCCAAACGCCTGGCGTGGATCGGCAAGGACCCGGACGCGTTCCGCAAATCGGACGATCCATTCATCCAGCTTGCCCAGCGCATGGCGGCTGCCGGCACGGCGCTGGAAGAGCGCCGCAAGGAAGTCGACGGCAACCTGGAACGCGTGATCCCGCAGTACATGAGCGCCGTCATCGCGTGGAAAAAATCCCAGGGCAAACCGGTCTACCCGGACGCCAACTCGACCTTGCGCGTCACCTTCGGCACGGTATCGCCGTATTCGCCGCGCGACGGCCTGGTCAAGGGCCCGTTCTCGACCGTCGACGGCATCCTGGAAAAGGCCACGAACAAGGAGCCGTTCCTGGTGCCGGCCGCGTTGACGCAGGCCGTGAAGGAAAAGCGTTTCGGCCCGTTCAAGGATCCGGTGCTGGGCACCGTGCCGGTGAACTTCCTGTCCAGCGCGGACACCACCGGCGGCAACTCCGGTTCGGCCGTGATGAACAAGCGCGGCGAACTGGTGGGACTGAACTTCGATTCGACGTATGAATCGATCACCAAGGACTGGTACTTCGACACCGCCATCACGCGCGCCATCCACGTCGATATCCGCTACATGCTGTGGGTGATGAAGGAAGTCGATCATGCGGATAATTTGCTGGCCGAGATGACGATCAAGTATCCGAAGAAGTAACGCTTCACGAGAGTTAGCGTCTCTTTTGGCCACTGCAATTAAATCCGTCATCCCGGCGCAGGCCGGGACCCATAACACTTCAACCGGAGAGGTGCTGCATGCTCAGCATGGGCCCCGGCTTTCGCCGGGGTGACGGTATTAAGGTTCCGGTCCGCGATACACGGTAACACCGCTGGACGTTTGCATAATCGACCACACCCCCGCATAATCCGGCGATGCTCATCTCAACCACCGCCGCATGAACGACACCCTCCTGCTGTTCGGCCTTGCCACCACCCCGCTCGAACTGGTTTCCTTTGTGCTGGCCGTGATCACGGTTGCGCTCAACATCCGCCAGGTCCACTGGGCCTGGCTGTTCGCGATCATCTCGTCGGCGTCTTACGGCGTGGTGTTTTATGGGGCCCGCCTGTACGGCGACATGGGGCTCCAGCTGGTGTTCATCGTGGTCTCGATGTGGGGCTGGTACCAGTGGCTGCATGGCGGCGAGGGCGATCGGGCGCTCCCCGTGACGACGTTGAACGTGCGCGGCTGGGTGCATGCACTGCTGGCGTGGATGATCGGCTTCGCGCTGCTGGCCACCTTCCTGGCCCGCTTCACCAATTCCGACGTGCCGCATATCGACGGTTTTCTCACTGCCGGCAGCCTGGTCGGGCAAGTGCTGCTGTCGCGCAAAAAAGTCGAGAACTGGCATGTCTGGATCGCCGTCGACGTCCTGTACGTGGGCCTCTACATGTTCAAGGGATTGATGCTCACCGCGATCCTGTACGCGCTGTTCTGCGTGATGGCCGTGGTGGGCCTGCTGGCCTGGCGCCGCGCCGCGCGCCTGCCTGCCGGCCGGGCCGGTGCGCCGGCATGACGGCGCCTTTGCGCATTGCGATCCTGGGCGCCGAGTCGTCCGGCAAATCGACGCTGGCTGCCGCCCTGGCGGAGCAGTATCACACTGTATGGGTGCCGGAGTACCTGCGCGAGTTCGTCGACACGCACCAGCGCGTGCCGCGCGAAGACGACCAGTACGCCATCGCGCTCACCCAGCAGACGCGCGAAAACGACGCCGCCATGCGCGCCAGCCGCTACCTGTTCTGCGACACCACGCCGTTGATGACGGCGCTATACAGCCGCGTGTACTGGGGCCGCGTGGATGCGCAGCTGGCGCGACTCGACAGCGTGCATGAATACGCACTGACGCTGGTGACGGCGCCGGACGGGCCGTGGATGCCGGACGGCTTGCAGCGGGAATCGGAGGCCGTGCGCCAGTCGGTGCATGCGCTGGTACTGGCCAACCTGACCGCCCGGGGTATTCCCCACACGGTCGTCGCGGGCGAACCGGCCCAGCGCATGGCGCAGGTCGCCGGCCTGCTCGCCGGACTTTAAAAATCGAACTGCGCCGACACCGCAAACGTGCGCGGTGCACCCGGCAGCAGATAGCCGCCCAGGTCCGGCGACACGTCGCGCCAGTAGAACCGGTCGGCCACGTTCTCGATGCGCGCGCGCAGCGTGGTGCCGACTCCCGCAACTTTGAGGCCATAAGCGGCGCCCAGGTTAAATACGTGGTAGCCCGGCACGAAGGTGCGGTTGTCTTCCTGGAAGGCCTTCTTGCCGGCGTACTGCCACTGGCCGTTGACCTTCAGGCCCGGCACTGCGGGCACCGCATATTCCAGCCAGGCGCTCGTTTTGAATGCCGGCACGTTGGTCACGCGCTTGCCGTTGATGGCCGCGTCCGTGGTGCCGGTGACCTGCGTGTTGAGCGCGGTCAGCGACAGCATGTAGGCCAGGTCCGGCGTGGCCTTGCCCTGCGCCGACAGTTCGAACCCGCGGTTGCGTTCTTCGCCTTCGCGCACGAAGAGGTTCGTGTCGACGTCGGTGTATTCATGGCCGCGCTTGATCTCGAACAGCGCCGCAGCGAGCTCCAGGGAGGCGTTGACGCTGGCCTTGGCGCCGATCTCGATCTGCTTCGAGCGCTTGGGCGCCAGTGGAATGCCATAGTTGTCGGTCTCGATACCGCCGATGCCGCCGTACTCCATGCCATGCGCCATCGACGCGTACAGGTTGATGCTGTCGCTGGCCTTGTAGACCAGCGCCACGTTCGGCAGCAGGAAATGGCTGTTGTTGTGCGCCTGCTTGCCGTCGACCAGGTCGTCGCCGGTGACCGACTCGTAGCGCACGCCGGCGTGCACGGTCACATTCGGCGACACCGTCACGATGTCCTGCGCGTAGGCGCCCCGTTCGCGGTCGCGGTGGCGCAGTTCGACCGGTCCGGTGACGGGATTGCCGGGCGCCGGCGGCACGATCACGTTTTGATAGATATTGCTCGAACCCGCGTAATCGTAGACATACCCGCCCATGCGGTCGCGGCGCGTTGCGTACGACAGGCCGAAGGTCGCCTGGTGGCGCAGCGCGCCAGTGGCGAACTTGCCCTGGACCTGGGCTTGCGCGCCCAGTGGCGACTTGCGCTCGCCCGTGCTCTGGTAATCGTAGACGTCGTAGTCGCCGTTCGAGCAGTAACCCGGATAGAAGCCGTCGCCTTCGTTGCTGCAGCCGTAAGGGAAGGCCGTGAAATCGTCGCGCTTGAACCAGTGCTTGTTGATTGCCACGCTGGCCTGCCAGTCGGGGTTGAACTTGTATTCGAAACGCAGGCCCACGTTGCTGCTGACGGTGTCGACGGGGCGCGTCCACGGCTGGTCGTTGAGGAGCGTTTTTGCCGATACGTTCGGCGGCAGGAAGGTATTGGCCAGCAGCTGGTAGCCGGGCGCGGTGACCTGCGCCTTGTGCTGGTAGTCCAGGTCCAGCTGCAGCAGCGCATCGGGCGTGATCTGCCAGTCGAACGCGCCGGAGACAAAGGTGCGGTTGCCGTCCGCGCCGCGCACGTACGAGCGCAGCTTTTCAGCCGCGGCGTTGATACGGTAGCCGAACCGGGTGTCTTCAAAACGCCCGCCCAGGTCGACCGCGCCATATAGCGTGCCGCGTTCGCTGACACCGACGGTGGTCGACGCCAGCGGCGCAGCGGTGGGGCGCTTGGTGACGTAATTGACCACGCCGCCGGGCGACGAAATGCCTGCCTGCAGGCCCGCCAGGCCCTTCAGGATTTCAAGGCGCTCCTTGTTTTCCAGCGGGATCGGGGCGTCGGCGGGAATGATCAGGCCATCCTTGCGGTAGCTTGAATTGTTGTCCAGCTTGAAGCCGCGGATCGAGAACTGTTCGGCGTAGCCGACCGCGTTGTACGAGTCGCTGACCGACGAATCGAACGCCATCGCGTCGGTCGTGGTGCGGATCGACAGGTCCTGCATCTGTTCGCGGCCGATGGCAACGACGGACGCCGGTGTGTCGAACAGTGACGCTTCGCCGAAGCCGGCCACGCTGGCGCGCTGGTTGGCGGTGGACTTGCTGGCAGTGATCTGCACCTGGGCGATGGGTGTCGTGTCGCCGGTCTGGGCGTAGGCGCTGCATGCGTGCGCGATGGCGCAGGCCAGCAGGGTAGGTTTGAGTGTGATGTGCATGGTTTGCTCGTTTCTTGCGCGCCGCGCCACGGTCTCGCGGGTTGACACGCTGCTTTACAAAAAAGCCGGAGCCAACGCAGGGAAAAGGGCAAACTTCAGGGCAAAAACCGGGGCCGTCATCGAGGCCGGGAGCTGCGTTGCGCTTTCCTTCGCTGGCATTATCCAGATCAGGTACGGAGGGTATCTCTCACCCGGAACATGTCCAGGACCCCTAGCGAGCCGCGAGTCTATCACAGCCAAAACCACATATGGTGGCTTTGGCAAGTGGCTGTGACAAAACAGTGCAGCGATTCAGGCGTCGAGCACCTCGAGGGCGGCCGGCGCGGCGCATGGCGCCTGGGTGTGATTGCGCAGGTGGGGCAGCAGCGCAGCGTGGGCGCTGTCGTCGATGGCCTGCCAGTTGGCGCGGCGCAGGGCTGCGCGCTTGCGGTGGCGTGACGGTATGGCGGCCAGCGGCTTGGCGTGAAACGGCAGTGCGACCTGGTAGCAGGACGCGCCGTGCGGGGTGCCGCCCAGCGCACGCCAGAACGTGTCGTAGGCATTGGCGAAGCAAGGCGCGGCGCTGGCGCCCCAGGCGATGTGCGACGCGCTGTTTACGGCCAGCACCTGGCCCATGCCCAGTGCGCGCGCGACGCCCTGCAGCGCGGCAAAGCAGAAGTAGCTGGCCGCGTTGTTGGGAAAGGCGCGCCCGAACGCGGCGAAGGCGGCATCGGAATCGGTCCAGCGGCCCTGGTTGCGGGCGATGAACGGCAGGACGGCTGCAGCCACGCCGAAGCTGGCGCCATCGATCCAGCTGAACGAGAGGCGGTGCAGTACCTTGTCGCCAGCCACCAGTGCAATGGTCAGGTCGCCCTCGGCATCGAGGCGCACCGCCATTTCAAGCCGGATGAAGAAGGTGGCGCCGTCGACCTGGCGCTCCCACAGGCGCAGGCCGCCGTCGCGGTACACCGCCTGCTGCCACGGCGCGTCGAACGTGGCGTCGTCGAAGCGGTAGTGGAACAGGGCGCACTGCACGCGCCGGCGCGCCGACAGGCCGCGCAGCAGGTAGCCGCGGTGCGTGAGGTGGTGGAAGACGTCGTGCGGCGCGGCGCGCGCGATATGCTCGCGCACCACGCCAAGGCTGCACAGGGCCGCGTGTTCGCGCAGGAAGTACAGCACGCGCAGGCTGCGTGCCGCGCGCAGGAGAAAAGAGGCGACGTTGTCGCGGTGGCGGTAGGTGCGCCAATGGCAAAGCAGGTGGGAAACGATCATGGCACGCTTTCGGGAAAGGCGGTTCACGCCATCTTGTCCCAGCCATATCCCCGCGCGGTGAGCGGCCTCAATGGAAGCGGCTGACCTGTTTTTCCGCAGCGGCCTTCAGGCCCGCCAGGCCTTTTTCCAGGTCGCTGCCCAGCAGCACATCCATACCGATGAAGGAGGTGATCAGGCGCGTGCGCAGGGTCAGCGGACCGTGCAGGCGCCACGTCACGCGCGTGAAGTCCCCTTGCGGCGTGAACGTCAGGCTGGCCTGGCTGGTCGATGCGACCGGTTTCATGAACGCCATCGTCAGCGCAACCTGGCGTGGCGCTGCGCCGGTGATCTCGATGCGCGCCACGCCAGCCCGGTGCATCCCGCGCCAGGCATACACGGCGCCCGTGCCGCTCGGGGCGCCGGAATAGGTGCGCTGCAAATTCGGATCGATGTTTTCCCACGGCGACCACTGGCGCCACTGGTGCAGGTCGGCCACCAGAGCGTGGATCCTGGCTGGGGTTGCGCGGATGTCGATCTGGCGTTCCACGGTGAAGCTGCCACCCTGGCGAAAGGCAATCGAGACGATGATGGCGACCACCGCCAGCAAGCCGATCAGCAAATTTTTGAGCATGGCAACCTTGTTAACAATTCCAGCTTGCAAGATTAGCATGCGCGCTGTGACTTGTCGGCTGATGGCGGCATAATCGACCCACACATTGACGGAGGAATGACATGGTCTATCAACTGTATTACTGGCCGACGATCCAGGGCCGCGGGGAATTCGTCCGCCTGGCGCTGGAAGAGGCGGGAGCGGCGTACGTCGACGTGGCGCGTGGTGAAAACGGGGTCCAGGAAATGATGGATGCGCTGGCTCCCAGCGAGCACCCGTCGTTTGCGCCGCCGTTCCTGACCGCAGGCGCGCTGACGATCGGCCAGGTGGCCAATATCCTGCTGTACCTGGGCGACCACCTGCACCTGGCGCCGCGTGGCGAAGCAGCGCGCCTCTGGACCCATCAACTGCAGCTGACGATTGCCGACCTGGTCGCCGAAGCCCACGACACCCATCATCCGGTCTCCGGCGAGCGCTATTACGAAGACCAGAAACCGGAAGCGCAGCAACGCGCCGCCGAATTCGTCAGAACGCGCATCCCCAAATTCATGGGCTACTTTGCCCGCGCGCTCGGTGAGCACGATTATTTCAATGGCGCGCATGTGTCGTATGCGGACCTGTCGCTGTTCCAGGTAATTGCCGGCCTGCGCTACGCCTTCCCGAAAGCGATGGCCCGCAGCGAAGCACGGCATCCGCAACTGGCCGTGCTGCATGCACGGGTGGCGCAGCGCCCGAAGATCGCCGCGTACCTGGCGTCGGAGCGCCGCCTGCCGTTCAGCGAAGAGGGGATTTTCCGGCATTATCCGGAGCTCGATCACTGACGCTTTCCAGGTAAGGCGAGAATGGCAAGCGCTGACTAAAGGGACGCTCGAAAAACCTGCTGCGCGTTGCACTGGCGGTCTGCGATGCTCGCTGTACGCCTGTACAGCTCCGCTTCTCAACCACCATTGCTGCCGCTCGCGACGGTTTTTCGAGGTCCCCTAAAGTGGAATGAAGCGCATGCGGCATGCAGCATTCATTATTATCTCGATCTGCATGATTTAATGAAAAAAGATATTCCGACCGGCGCCGCCCACGATACATTTTAAATCGTGTCAAATCCAGTCAGATTATATTTTTTTCAAAATAAATATAAAAACGGATCTGCGCCATTCATCTTCCGCTGGCGATACAATCATCTGGCGAAATGCCTTCAGCTGATGTTTAGTTGAATCAATATTCTAATTGGTTTGAATATCGACGGGCATTTACACCATGATTCGAGCAAGTGGATGCCAGAAACCACCATCAATAAATGGGGCGATTTCCGAAAAGCCATACGAGTAGGAATGGCAGGTCACCACGAGAGAATACCATGTCAACTACAGAAGCGAATGCCGGCGCAACGGCAGAAACAATGGTCGGCGGCTGGACAAAGTATCATTCCCTGACACCGGCAGACGCAGAAGTTTTTAACATTGCGCTGAAGGGTTTTGTGGGCGTGACTTATCGTCCGGAGATGGTCGCCACGCAGGTGGTGGCCGGTTTGAATTACCGCTACAAATGCATGGCATCGATTCCCCCGGCCGACGTGGTGTGGGAAGCGCTGGTGGACATCTACCAGCCGTTGAACGGAAAACCCTATATCACCGGAATCCACCGGATTTAACGTCAGCTTCAAAGGGACCTCCAAAAACCATTGCAGCGGGTTCTTCGAGGTTCCCCAAAGACACGGGCGCAACGTGCTGGACGCCGCTGCCGGTTCAACAGTGGTAAGGTAAGCCGTCCAGGCCACCAACGTTCACCATGCCCCACTACCAGCACATCGTCGGCCCGCGCACGTACACTTTCCGCGACCTGAAGGACGTGATGGCAAAAGCCACGCCGACACGGGCCGGGGATCATCTGGCGGGCGTGGCAGCAGGCAGCGCCGGGGAACGCGTGGCGGCCCAGATGACGCTGGCGGACTTGCCGTTGACCACCTTCCTGAGCGAAGCACTGGTCCCGTACGAAGCAGATGAAGTCACGCGCCTGATCGTCGACTCCCACGATACGGCTGCCTTTGCGCCGCTGCGCCACCTCACGGTGGGCGACTTCCGCAACTGGCTGCTGTCCGACGCCGCCGACGAAGCCGCGCTGCGCGCCGCAGCGCCTGGCATCACGCCCGAGATGGCGGCCGCGGTGTCGAAAATCATGCGCATCCAGGACCTGGTGACGGTCGCCCGCAAATGCCGCGTCGTGACCAGCTTCCGCAGCACCATCGGCCTGCCCGGGCGCCTGGCCACGCGATTGCAGCCGAACCACCCCCAGGACGACGCGTCCGGCATTGCCGCCAGCATCCTCGACGGCCTGCTGTATGGCAGCGGCGACGCCGTCATCGGCATCAACCCGGCCACCGACAACGTGCCGCAAGTGATCAAGCTGGTGCATATGCTGGACGACATCATCAGGCGCTACGCGATTCCCACCCAGTCCTGCGTGCTGACACATGTCACCAATACCATCGCCGCCGTCGAACGGGGCGCGCCGGTCGACCTGGTGTTCCAGTCGATTGCGGGCACCGAAGCGGCCAATACCGGCTTTGGCATCGACCTTGCCCTGCTGGCCGAAGCCAGGGAGGCGGCCCTGGCGCTGGGGCGCGGCACGGTCGGCGACAACGTGATGTATTTCGAGACAGGGCAGGGCAGCGCCCTGTCCGCCAACGCCCACCACGGCATGGACCAGCAAACCGCCGAGGCGCGCGCCTACGCGGTGGCGCGCCGGTTTGCGCCCTTGATGGTCAACAGCGTGGTCGGGTTCATCGGCCCGGAATACCTGTACGACGGCAAGCAGATCATCCGCGCCGGCCTGGAAGACCACTTCTGCGCCAAGCTGCTCGGGCTGCCGATGGGCTGCGACGTCTGCTACACCAATCACGCCGAGGCGGACCAGGACGACATGGACGTGCTGCTGACGCTGCTTGGCAGCGCCGGCTGCAATTTTGTCATGGGCATTCCCGGCTCCGACGACATCATGCTCAATTACCAGAGCACGTCCTTCCACGACGCGCTGTACGTGCGACGCGTGCTGGGCCTGCGCCCGGCGCCGCAATTCGAGGAATGGCTGCGCGCCACGCAGATTTTTACGCAGGATGCACAAGCCACGCTGGCGGCAAGCGTCCCTGCCAGCTTCCAGGCAGCCCTGCTGCGCCTGCACTGACATGGACACGCCCCCCGTCCATGACGATCCCTGGCTGGCGCTGCGCCGCTTCACTGCGGCGCGCATCGCGCTGGGGCGCGCCGGCGTGAGCCAGCCAACCGCTGCCCAGCTCGACTTTCAGATGGCCCACGCCCAGGCGCGCGATGCGGTCCATCGTGCACTCGACGCGCCCGCGCTGGCGGCGGCGCTGGCGCCATTGCCTGGCCTCGCGCCAGCGCTGCTCTTGCACAGCATGGCGGAAAACCGCGCGGCCTATCTGCAGCGGCCCGACCTGGGCCGCCGGCTCGATGACGCCTCGCGCGCAGCGCTGGCCGCAGCGTCGGGCGCGACCGGCGCAAACGGCGCTCCCTGGGACATAGCGTTCGTCATCGCCGACGGGCTGTCGGCACTGGCCATCGAGCAGAATGCGGCCCCGTTCCTGGCCGAGCTGCTGGCACGCCTGGCGCAGGACCACTGGACCGTTGCCCCGCCCGCCATCGTTTGCCAGGGGAGGGTGGCTGTGGGCGACGACGTGGCGCAACTGCTTGGCGCACGGGCAGTCGTGGTCCTGGTGGGCGAGCGCCCGGGCCTCAGTTCGCCGGACAGCATGGGCCTGTACCTGACCTGGGCGCCGCGCGTCGGCTTGCCGGACGCCAGCCGCAACTGCATCTCGAACGTGCGACCGGCCGGGCTGTCCCATGCGGATGCGGCGCACACGCTGCATTACCTGCTGGCCGAAGCGCGCCGGCGCGGTCTGTCCGGTGTGGCGCTGAAGGATGAAAGCGCAACGCAGGCGCCACGCCTGGCGGTGGCGCCGTTCCTGTTGTAGCAGGCGCCCCGCTGGCCACTGACATGATGCCTGTTTGTCCATGACGCAACGGCATTTGGTTGTGCGAACACAACCACCAATTATTGCATGAACCGCTGCCCTGGCTGACTCCCCGCAGGGACGCGCCGTGCCGCGCGGCCGGGCAGGCGGGGCACCCTCTTCAATACCTGTTCATTGCACCTCGGCATCATAATATTTACGTTATCCTTGCGAAATTAGGCACCGCTTGTTTTGTGTCATAACTCTCTGATTCGTTTGTGATAACGCCATGTATAAAATGTCACAGCATGCGTACGCCAGCCTGCCCGCGGCGGCCCAGGCGATGCTGTCCCGGGTGTTGCGCTTTTTCGCCTGCTACCTGATCCCCATCGGAATCGGGCTGGTGTCCCTGCTTGCGCTGTCGAACTGGCATGACCAGTACCGCTTCAGTGGCAACCTCCCGCTCGACATCCGCGTGCTGGCGCAGGATGAGCGCACCGCCACGCCGGTTGCAGCACTGAGCCGGCTGCAGGAGAGCGCACCGCTGCGCGGTTTCGACACGCACCTGGCCGATACGCCGTTCTGGTTCAGTTTTGATACCGTGTACCGTCTGGGTGGACCGGAAGTCATTGAAATCCCGTCGCGCCATACCGTCGATATTGCTTGCTGGGATACCGCCGGCATGACGCTGCTGGGCGCCGCCACGAAGAGCAATGCCGGGACGCCGCCTTTCCAGGCGCTGGCGGCAGCCAAGGCCGGCTTTGCGCTGCGGCTGACCTTCCTGCCGGCGCAGGTGCTGTGCCGCGGTGTGTTTGCCGGTCCTGCCCACCTCACCGTGGTGCAATGGCCATCCGACCAGTTTGCCCTGTCCATCGACCGCTTTCACCGCAAATCGGGCCTGCTTGACGGCGGCATGATCGTCCTGGCGCTGTTCGTGCTGATGATCGGCGCGATGCAGCGCCAGGCGCTGTACGTGGTCTTTGCCGGCTGGCTGATCCTGAACCTGCGCGTCGGGGCGATGATGGCCGGCTGGGACGGCCAGTGGCTGGGCCAGATGGTGCCGCCGATGTGGCTGATGGCCGGGCGGGGGGGGACAGTCATCCTGTATGCCATCTCGACGCTGACGCTGTACCAGAAGCTGCTCGGCCAATACCTGGTCAGCCCGCGCGAGCGGCGCGCGGTGCGCATCGTGCAGTGGCTGTGCCTGCCGATGCTCATGGCGGCGTTTGCGCTCCCGTTCCAGGTCTTCATCCCGGTGTTGTGGGCCGCGACGGTCCTGTGCATCTGCCTGCTGACGGCCGACCTTGTCCGGATCATATTTATTGCGCGCAACCGGGTTGCCCTGTACTTTACTGCGGCGCTGGCCGTGTCCTTTGCGTCCGGCCTGGTCCAGATCATCGTTGGTGCGCTGGACTTGCGGGCGCTCGACGGCGTGATCGACAGCGTGACTGCGGCGCTGGCGTCGAGCCTGCTGGCTGCGCTGGCCGTTGCCGAACAGGTCCGCATCGAAGCAAGGCAGCGCATCGGCGTCCAGGCTGCATTGGCCGATACGTGGGAGGCAGTGCCGGCAGGCCTGTTCTCGCTGGACGACGACGGCCGTTTTTTGGCTGGCAATCCGGCCCTGCGGGCCATGCTGGGCCACCCGTCCATTGTGCCCGGCCGTACGACATGGACGCAGGTATTTGGCGCGGCTGCCTGGCTGCGCCTGCATGACAACGTGCACGCCGGGCAACCCGTTGAACTCGATGCGGGGGAACGCGTCGACGTGGGCAGCGCTGGCGCCGGGCGCCGTTTCGTGGTGCGCGCCACGCTGGCGGGCGGACGCATCGAGGGCGTGCTGGAAAACGTCACCGAACGCGCGCGCGACCTCGCACAACTGCGGTTCATGGCCCATCACGACCCCCTTACTTCCGTGCTGAACCGGCGTGGCATGGAGCAGGCGTTCTGCGCAGCCGGGCCGGCGCTGGCAGCCGGCCGCCCACTGGCGCTGGCCTTCCTCGACCTCGACCGCTTCAAGCTGATCAACGACCTGTACGGTCATGCGGCCGGCGACGAAGTGTTGAAACAGGTCTGCGAACGGATCGCCGGCCTGCTCGCCGGGGGGCAGCACATTGCCCGTTTCGGTGGCGACGCTTTTTTACTGATGATGCCCGATACCCCGGTGCCCGAAGCCTCGCTGGCGTGCCGCGCCATTGCCGAGCGCATTTCCGATACGCCTTACCTGGTGGGCGCCAAGGCCGTTACGGTACGCGCCTCGCTGGGCCTGATCAATGTGGTGCACGGCATGCACCTGGCCGACGCCATCGCCAGCGCCGAACGTGCCTGCCGCGAAGCGAAAGCCCCGGCCGGGGTGGGGCTCGAGCATGCGAGTGCAGCCGAAGCGCGGCTGGTGGCGCGCCTGGCCAGCCCCAACGCGACCGAGGGCCTGTTCCTCGACATGCAGCCGGTCCTGGCATTGGCCGGTCCGCGCGAGTCGCTCAACGTCGACGTGTCGCTGCGCATGCGCGCGCAAGATGGCAGCATCGTCGGCGCCGCGCCGATCATCGCCGCTGCCGAGAAAAGCGGGCGCGCGGGCGTCATCGACCGCTGGGTGATGAATGCCACACTGGACTGGCTCGTGCGCCATGCAGGTTTGCTGCCGACGATGCATTTCGTGTGCGTGAAGGTGTCCGGCGCGGCTCTCAACGACGAACACTTCGTGCAGGATTTGCTCGTGCTGCTGCGCCGTCACGTCCAGCATGCAGGGCGCCTGTGCATTGCCCTGTCCGAACGCGTGGCCGTGCAGGACCCGGCCAACGCCCGCCGCTTCATCGACTGCGTGCGTGGCTTCGGGGTCAAGGTGGCGCTCGATGAATTCGGTGCGTTGGACACGCCGTCAGGGTGCCTGGCGCAACTGCAGGTCGACTTCCTGAAGATCGATGCCGCGTTCAGCGCCGGACTTCCCGTGAATGCATTGAACGCTTCCCGTATCGAAGCGATCGTGCACCTGGGACGCGATCTGGGAGTCCGGACCATCGTCACCGGCGTGCAGGACGTTACGGCCATACGCTTGCTGACGCTGGCCGGGATCGATTACGTACAGGGCGATGGGGTGGCGCCGAGCCAGGACCCGGCAACGGTTGCGATGGCGCGGTCGTCGGCCAGCCTGGTCGATCGCCTCATCCTGCCGGAACTGTTTGCCCCACGGGGTGGCAGCGCCGTGGACCGGCTGCGCCCGGCCGCGTGACGCAGTCCTTCGGCAAGATCAACGGGACGCGAGCCTTGCGCGCGGGGCGGCATCCTGCAGCATCATCTGGACGCGGGCCTGCTTCATGGTGGCCATGTCGCCAGCCAGCGGCGCGTGCGGCGCGGCAGCCGGCAGCGCGCCGGGCGCCCAGCGGGTCTGGCGCAGCGGCACGGGGCGGGGGCTGGCGACAGGCATGCTCGCCGCAGTACCGTCGTCGCTCCCCGGTACTGCGACCGAGCTGCTGACCGTGCCGGCGTCGCACGCCTGGTCAGTGAGCGTGATGCGCCCGGCGCCGTCGATGCATTTGTTGATTGCGCCGCCAGCCTGCGCGGCATTGAGGGACACGGCGCCAAGTGCGGCGGACAGGATCAGGCAAGCAGTAAGGGCAGGGCGTTTCATGATGTAGCTCCAAAATCGATGGAGCCATTCTGGTCACGTCTTGCGTGCGGGTATGTTCGCTACCTCACGATCACGGGCAATTTCCTGTCAAAAAAACAAGTAACTTGTCAGATTTGCACGGTCAGGTTCGTGCTGCGCGCGGGAGCGCTGCGAGGAAGGCGAGGTAATCGTCGGCGCAGCGGCGCGGCGCTTCCACGACCGGCAAGTGGCCGACGCCGGCCATCATGATCACGCGGCTGCCCGGGAGGATGGCTTTCAGCGCGTCTGCGCCCGCTGCAGGGTGGACGCGGTCGTCGCTGCCCCAGACAATCAGTGCCGGTGCCGCGATCCGGTAGAACCGCGCTTCAAGGAAGGGTGAATCCTGCAGTTCGCGCAGTACGCGCGTGTGCAATGCAAAGTCGGCCGCGCCGCGCTGGCCCAGGCGGCGGCGAATGCTGGCGGGGATCCACGGCATGCGGGTGGTGCATGCCCTGAGCATGCTGTCGAAGGCGTCGGCGCTGGCCATCAGCCATGGTACTGCGCCAGTGGCCGCATAGGTGCGCACCACGTCACTCTGCGTGGCAGCGGCGGTGCCGGAGGCGCTGAGCAGCCACAAGCTGGCGACCTGCGCCGGATAACGCGCCGCGTATTCGGCCGCCACAAAGCCACCCATGGCATTGCCGCCCAGGTGCACCCGGTCCAGCCCGAGCTTGTACAGGAAAGCCTGCAGGTTGGCGGCCTGCTGGCCGATGGAATACTCGGCCCCCGGGTCGCGGCTTGCTTCGCCAAAGCCCGGCAAATCAGGTATCACGACATGGTAGTGCCGGGTGAGGTAGACCGCAGTGCGTATGAAATTGTCCTTGTCGCCCGCAAAGCTGTGGAGCAGGACGATGGTTTCACCCTGGCCGCCTTCCAGGTACGGCATGTCGGCGCCGGGAATGGCAACGCAATCCCGCACCAGGCCGGCCCGGCGCCGTTCCAGCGCCAGGCCCGTGGCCGCCGCCCAGCCCGGGGCCAGCTTTTCGACTGCGTAGACTGCCAGCGGCACTGCCGCCAGCAATCCGCATGCCACGTGCAGTGCCGTCATCGCAAGGCCTGTCCGCGTGACGGTGGCATTCGCAAAACGGCAATGTGGATGTGGCAGGCTGGCATGAGGTGGTCTGGGGCAAATTCAATGCCGTGAGGATACCGTCTTTTGGTATGCCTGACTATGTATTGTGGGTAGCGTGCTTTGCCGGCCCGTTACGCCAGCGGCAAGGCCAGCTGCAGCAGCAAGCCGCCGCCTTCGCGATTACGCACCGTCAGCTCGGCGTTGTGGCGGCTCACCACCCGTTCCACAATTGCCAGTCCCAGCCCGGCGCCATTGGCCTGGCCGCGCGCGGTATCCATGCGCGTGAAGGGTTTCAGCAGTTGCAGGATCTGGTCGTCCGGCACGCCTGGTCCGTGATCCTGGATTTCAACGACCGCGCGGCGGCCCTGGCCCTGGGACGGGAGCGTACAGCGGATATCCAGTTCGACATTTTCGGTGCCCGGCGTGTGCCCGTACCGGCGCGCGTTCTCGACGATGTTGTTGAATACGCGGCGCAGGTCGGTGGCGTTGCCCATGACGGTAATGTCCGGCGCGATATCGGTTTTGACGCGAAAGCCCGGCAGGCGCGCTGCCTCGCGCGCAGTGTCTTCCATCAGGTCGGACAGGCTGACCGGTACGAAACTGGACGCTTCGGTCGGTTTCGCATAATCGAGGAACTGGCCGATGATCGCGTCCATCTGGGCGATATCGGACTGCATGCCTTCGCGCGCAGCCTGGTCGAGCGGCGCCATTTCCAGTTCCAGCTGCATGCGCGTGAGCGGCGTGCGCAAATCGTGCGAGATGCCGGCCAAAATCACGGCGCGGTCTTTTTCGACCTGCGCCAGGTCTTCCACCATCTGGTTGAAACTGCGGTTCGCTTCGATGATCTCCTGCGATCCTTTTTCGGGCAGGCGCGCCGGGCGTTCGCCTTTGGCGATGGCGCGCGCGGCCGCAGTCAGGCGCGCCAGCGGCAGGTTCACCAGGCTTGAAATGAGTGCGGCTCCCAGCACCGACAGCGCGCCGACCACGCCCGCCCAGCCCAGCCACTGCACGCCCGACAGGCCGGCCAGGCGCTCGCGCTCGAGCATCAGCCAGTATTCGTCCTCTTCGATCTTGAAACTGATCCAGAATCCGGCCACGCCGTTCACGCGGCTCGAAATGCGGGTGTCCTCGCCGAGCTTCATGCGGATGCTCGCGGCGATGTCCGGCATCAGGGTATTCGACGGCGGCGGCTCCACTGTGTCGGATGGCTGCAGCGAAAAGATGCGGATGCCCTCGTTCGAGACCAGCTCGATCAGCAGTTCGCGCCGCAGTTCAGGCGCCGAATGGGTCAAGGCGGCCTTGGTGATCGTTACCACGGAGACCACCAGTTCGGCTGTCTGCTGCACCTGCGGGTCGCGCTGGACGCGATTGAGCATGCCGATCCAGGACGCCATGGACAGCATCGTCAGGACCGACAGCATGAAAAAGGTACGCCAGAACAGGCCGCTGCGGTACCAGTTGCGCCGCTCCGCCAGCGCGGGGCCCAGCGCTTGCACGAGCGGATTGACGAGTGGATTCACTACCGCGGCTGGCCTTCAGGGATGAATACATAGCCCAGGCCCCAGACGGTCTGGATGTACAGCGGCGAGGAGGGATCAGGCTCGATGAGCTTGCGCAGGCGCGAGATCTGCACGTCCAGGCTGCGGTCGAACACTTCGTATTCGCGCCCGCGGGCCAGTTCCATCAGCTTTTCGCGCGACAGGGGCTGGCGTGCGTGGCGCGCAAACACTTTCAGCACCGAAAATTCGCCGGTAGTAAGCGGCACCGTCTCGCCGGCTTTTTTCAGCGTGCGCGTACCCAGGTCGAGGACGAACTGGCCGAACTCGAAGCTTTGCGGCGTCTCCGATGGTGCGCCCGGGATTTCATCGGGACCCTTGCGGCGCAGGACCGCGCCTATGCGCGCCACCAGCTCGCGCGGGTTGAATGGCTTGGGCAGGTAGTCGTCCGCGCCCATTTCCAGGCCGACGATGCGGTCGACGTCTTCGCCTTTGGCGGTCAGCATGATGATCGGCGTCTGGTCGCCGGCGCCGCGCAGGCGGCGGCAGATGGACAGGCCGTCTTCGCCCGGCAGCATCAGGTCCAGGACCAGCAGGTCATAGCGCTCGCGCAGCCACAGCTTGTTCATGGCTGGCGCGCTCTCGGCCGTCACCACGGCGAAACCCTGTTCGGTCAGGTAGCGGCGCAGCAGGTCGCGCAGGCGTACATCGTCGTCGACGACCATGATTTTGGCAGTAGGGGTGGCGGGCGTACCCGGCGTGTTGTTGCCCGTGCTTGAAGTTGAAGTCATATCGCTGTCAAGTTTGTCAGATTCATATCGCTTATGGTAACGTCTTATCGTTCGCCTGAGCAGCCTGATTGGTGCTGCAGCTCAGGCATTACACCTTGTTACAAACTTTACCCAATCCCGCTTACACCTCAAAACGATCGCCCGTACACTGGAAACCAGCCGAAATTAAGCGTTCAATCAAGCGTTTTTCAAGAAGGATCAAAGCGTGTTGACTGCGTTTTACCCTTGAAGCTTATCCGTTTATCAGGCATCGCGGAAGAGGAGCACCCATGAAAATCGACGATACCAAAATGATTGCAAAGTTGCATGCAAGCGTATGTGGCCGTGTTTCGTCGATGGCAACCATCGTGCGCCGGATCGGGATGGCATGCGTGCTGGCCTGCACGGCGGTGGCCGCGATGGGGCCGGTGCAGGCCCAGGATCGTTTCCGCAAGGACGATTTGCAGCAGCAACCGCGTGACGAACGCGGCGACCGGGGCGACCGCAATGGCCAGCGCTTCGACCAGCGCGACCAGCGCGGCGATGATGCCCACCGCCAGCAGCAGGACCGTAACGCGGATGCGCAGCGCCGCAGCGGGCGCCTCACGCCGGACGAGCGCCGCGACCTGCGCCGCCAGATCAACGAGGCTGGCGTCGACCTGTACCCGAATACCCCACGCCGCTGACACCGCTCACCGCCACCGCCACCACCGCCGCCACTGCCTCCGGGTCCTGGCGGCGGTGCTGTATTTGCGCATCGTTTTGGCTCCGAACAGTTCCTGATGCGGCGAATCAGCAGGAAATGTCGCCAGCTTGCCCGGTTTTATTTGCTAATCATTTATTTAATCTGGACAACATGCTACGCTAAGGGAAATAATGTCCCAGGTGCATCTTTTATCCGGGGATACGCTGCCAATCTATTCATGGAGTCGCTAGTGTCGAGTCAACCTGCTGTCGCCCCTGTGGCAACCGATGCGGCGCACCCGGCGCCGGGCGGCGTTGCCCATGGCAGCATCCTGCAGCGCGATGGCGCAGTGCTCGCGAACCCGCTGGCCGGCGCTGCCACGCTGCTGGCCGATGTCGACCGCCTGATCCAGTCCGGGCGCTATTTCCAGGACCTCGATGCGCCCGCGCTGCAGCAACTGCTGTATGGCGTCGGCCCTGCACTGGCGCCGGGACCTGACGGCCTGGTGCGGTTCGCGTCCGGCATTGCCGGCTTCGATACCGCGCGGCGCGGCATGTACCGCGACCTGCGCATCCATGACGGCCAGGCCGACTACACGTTCGAGCCGGTCGCCGCGCCTGCCGGTGCTCCCGGCCAGCAGGCGCCGGCCCGCCTCGACCTCGACGAATTCATGGCGCACCTGTGGGGCCGCGGCATCCGCTTCGGCGTCGACATGGGCGCCGTGCGCGCCGCGCTGGCAGGCAATGGCGCGGCCGGCGTGGTGCCGGTCGCCGTGCGCCTTGAACCCGTGCCCGGCGTGGATGCGGCCATCATCGAAGTCTCGAATGACCTGCATCGCAGTAACGCGCCGAAGCAGCTCGCCAACGGCAAGCTCGACCTGATGTCGTTCCAGAACCGCTTCCCGCAGATCAAGCCGGGTACACGCCTGCTGAAAAAAGTCGAAGCGCAGCCCGGCACGCCCGGGCGCGAATTATCCGGCGCCGCCATTCCGGCACCCTTGCCTGCAGACGCCGACCTGGCGGCCATGGCTGGTACCGGGACGCTGGTCGAACGCACTGGCGGCGGCGAATTCCTGGTTGCCCAGCAAGCGGGCTTCCTGAACGTCGACCCGGCCACGCATCGCATTTCGATCGACGCCAAGATCATCAGCCACGATGGCGTCAGCGCCCGCACCACCGGCAACCTGCAACTGACCGGCGACTACGAGGAATTCGGCGAAGTCCAGGAAATGCGTGTGATCGAAGGCGAAGGCATCACCCTGCATGCCGACGTGTTCGGCAAGATCATTTCGCGCGGCGGCCACATTCTCCTGTCGCGCAACCTGGTGGGCGGCAGCGCCACCAACAAGCGCGGCGACATCACCATCGAAGGCGTGGCGTCGGGCGCAGTCATCCAGGCCAAAAACGGTACCGTGACACTGCAGCGCGCCGAGAACTGCGTCATTTCCGGCACGCGGGTGCGCGTCGAACACGCCGTCAACTGCGACATCATTGCGGACTCGGTGAATGTGGGACAGGCCGAAGGTTGCGCGCTGGCCGGGCGCCAGGTCAGCGTCGAATCGACCGCACCGCGCAAGGACAGCGACATGCTGGTGCTGGCGCTGCGCCCCGACTGCGGCAAGATCGACGACGTCATCGCCCAGGTTGGCGCGCGCGTCGCGCAATTTGCCGCACGCGTGGCCGTGCACCGCGCCGACATCGAGCGCATGACGGGTGAACCCGACGTGCGGCGCTATGTCACGCTGGCGTCCAAGGTGCGCAAGAACGAAATCACTTTGACCGCCGAGCAGCTGCCGATGTTCCAGAAGATGGCGCAGGGCGTCGGCCCGCAGCTCAAGGCCATCGGCCAGATCTCGCTTGAGATCAAGGCTGCCGAGACCGAGCAGCACGCCGGCCAGGCGCTGGTCGACAAGCTGGTGCAGCAGCGCAGCGACAGCGCCCAGGTGTCGTCCGTCAGGATCGGCGCCCTGCGTGGCGAGACGCAGGTCCGCACGCTTCCCTTCAGCCCGGACGGCAGCAGCGCCTACGACCTGGCGCCGCGCGACATCAAGGCGCGCCTGCGGACCGCGGCGGTGTCTGGTTTATTGTTTGCCGGCAGTAGCGGCACGTTCGACTGGACCAGCGAAGCCGGCTGCGCCTGATCAGTCGCTGACGCGTCCGCGCAGCGCCTTGGTCTGGCCGCTGCGCGTCTTTTCATCCAGCCTCCTGCGCTGCGACGCGCGCGTCGGGCGTGTCGCACGGCGCAGCACCGGCACCACCGCTGCCGCATCGACCAGCGCCTGCAGCCGCGCCAGCGCGTCGGCCTTGTTCTGTTCCAGGCTGCGCGACTGCTGCGCCTTCAGTACCAGGACGCCATCCTGCGTCACGCGGCTGTCCGCCAGGCGCAGCAGGCGCTCCTTGACTGCAGGCGGCAGCGACGACGCGTTGATGTCGAAGCGCGCATGCACGGCGCACGACACCTTGTTGACGTTTTGCCCGCCCGGACCCTGCGCGCGGATGGCGGACAGTTCGACTTCGGCCGGATCGAGGAAGACGCTCACGGCGTCGGGACCGGCGCCAGCGCCGCATGCAGGCGCGGCGTATAGTCCGGCAACCCGGCCAGCAGCGCCGGGTCGGCATGGCCCAGGCGGCCATGGTCGATCAATTCACGCACCTTGCCCAGGTAATCGGTCAGCATCAGCAACTGGCCCAGCGGGGAGAGCTGTGCGCCTTTCTGCACGCCGCTCTGCTCGGCCAGCGCGCGCGTAACGGCGTCCGGGAAGTGCCACTCGCGCCCGATGCTGCACGACAGGGCGCGCGCATCGCGCACCAGCTGGGCGCAAAACAGTTCGGAGCCGAGCGACGCATCGTTTTTGGCCACCTGGTCCATCACGCGCAGCGCCACGATCATTCCGACGTTTTGCACCAGGCCGGCCAGGAATGCTTCGAACGGCTCGATCCCCAACTCTTCGGCCACGAGGCGGTTGGCGCTGGCGCAGCGTTCAGCATGGTCCCACAGGCGCGGCGCGAGCGTGCGCGTGTAGTGGCCGGAATTCATGTCGATGATCGGGCGAAATGCCACGCTGGTGATCAGCTGGCGCAAGCCTTCCTGGCCGATCAGCATGACCGCGTGTTCGACGCTGGCGATGCTGTTGGCGGTGCCCTGGTAGCACGCATTGGCCAGGCGGACCACGGCGGCCACCAGCACCACGTCGCTGGAAATGGTGCGCGAGAGGGCGGCGCCGGAAAACGTGTCGCTGCGCAGGCTTTGCAGCAGCTGCGGGATCAGGCCAGGCATGCGCCGCACCAGAGCCGCACCCGACTGTTGAGACGCCACGATGGCGGCCAGCGCTTCGAGCACCTGGCTTTCCAGCGGCGACAGGTCCAGCCCGCTGTCGTCGGCGCGGTCGAACAGCCAGCTGTCATAGGCGCTGTTGACGCGGTCGACCTGGTCGAACGATACCAGGCGTTTGCCAGGGATGGCGGCCGCCTTGACCGGGACGGGTTGGGCCGGTTGGCCCGGGTGGACATGGGCCGGCGCCGTGGACTGCGCCGGGGCATGTCCGGCCGCTCCCTTGATCATCCTGCGCCACCACTTGAACATCGTTTTCTTCCCGTTTTCACTGTATGGACATTGTATCTGCTCTATTCGCTCTTGGAAACTTTGAGCGTCCTCAAGCGAGCCGCGCAACCACACCCGTACGATGGCATCTGCCTATTGGACGGAGCGCACCATGCCACTTGACCGACCGCAGGACTTCCTGAGTTTTACGCTGGCTGGGCTGGAATACGGCATCGATGCGCGCCAGGTGCGCGAACTGTGCCTGTTCGATGCGCTGGAGCGCTTCACCGATGGCGCCAGGGTCGTGCCGGGCGTGGCCAGGGCCCGTGGCGTGATCATGCCGCTGGTCGACCTGCGCGCCGCATTTGCGGGCCATCCGGTGCCGTTCGAACCACAAAGCGACGTGATCATCCTGACCCTGTCGCACTGCGTGATGGGGATGGTGGTCGACAGCGTGAATGGCATGGTGACGCTGCGCCCCGACCAGGTCAGCGCCATGCCCTGCGTCGACGGCGTGGCGCCGGCCGGCTACCTGCTCGGGCTGGGCGCCGTGGGCGAGCGGCGCCTGATCCTGGTCGATATCGACCGCCTGATGACGGTCGGCCAGGACCGCGCTGCCCGGACCGTCTAGGTTACACCAGCGCTTCGAGCTGTTCCTGCAACTTCAGCCACTCGCCTTCCAGCTGCGCCAGGTCTTTCGTGTAATAGGCCTGGTCCGCCATCAGCGTTTTCAATTTGGCCTTGTTGGCCGCATCGTAGATCGCCGGCTCGGCAAGCTGCGCGTCGACCAGCGCTTTTTGCTCGTTGCGCTTGGCAATCTGCGTTTCCAGCGTCTTGATCTTGGTGTCGAGCGGTTTGCGCAGCGTGGCCACGCGCTGGCGCTGTTCGGCGTCCTGGCGCTTCTGCTCTTTCTTGTCCACGACAGGCGCCGCCTCGGCCACGGGCGCCGCGGTCGGGAAAGCAGTCTTGTTGTCCTTGCCCGCAGCCGGCAGCACGGTGGTGCCCTTGCCAAGCTTGGTCTGGAACAGCCAGTCCTTGTAGTCGTCCAGGTCGCCGTCGAACGGCTGCAGGCGGCCGTCGGCCACGATGATGAACTGGTCGGTGGTGGCGCGCAGCAGGTGGCGATCGTGGGACACGACCACCAGCGTGCCTTCGAACTGCGCCAGCGCCATCGTCAGCGCCTCGCGCGTTTCCAGGTCAAGGTGGTTGGTCGGTTCATCGAGCAGCAGCAAATTCGGACGCTGCCAGACGATCAGCGCCAGGGCCAGGCGCGCCTTTTCGCCGCCGGAAAACGGGGCGATGGAACTCGTCACCATGGTGCCGGGGAAGTTGAAGCCGCCCAGGAAGTTGCGCAGTTCCTGCTCGCGCGTGGTCGGCGCGATTTTGGCCAGGTGCCACAGCGGCGACTCGTCGTGGCGCAGCATCTCGACCTGGTGCTGGGCGAAGTAACCGATCGACAGGCCTTTGCCCATCGTGGCGTCGCCCGTCAGTGGGGCCAGTTCGCCGGCGATGGTTTTGATCAGCGTGGATTTACCGGCGCCGTTCACGCCCAGCAGGCCAATGCGCTGGCCGATCTGCAGTGAAAACTTGATGTTGCTGACGATGGTCTTGTCGCCAATGACGTCGCCGTGTTCATCCTTGAGGTGGTAACCGGCATTCACGTCTTCCATCACCAGCAGCGGATTCGGCGCCGCCAGCGGCTCGCGGAATTCGAACGAGAATTCGGCCGCGGCGCGCAGCGGCGCCAGTTCTTCCATCTTGGCCAGCGCCTTCATGCGGCTTTGCGCCTGGCGCGCTTTCGACGCTTGCGCCTTGAAGCGGTTCACGAAACTTTCCAGGTGGGCGCGCTGGCGCTGCTGCTTTTCCAGTGCGCCGGCGGCCAGGATCATCTGCGCGGCGCGCTGGCGCTCGAAGCCCGAATAGTTGGCCGTGTAGCGTTTCAGCTTGCGCTCGTCGATGTGCACGATCACATTCACCACTTCATCGAGGAAGTCGCGGTCGTGGGAAATGATGATCAGGGTGCCGGGGTATTTTTTCAGCCAGTCTTCCAGCCAGATGATCGCGTCCAGGTCCAGGTGGTTGGTCGGTTCATCGAGCAGCAGCAGGTCGGAGGGGCACATCAGCGCTTGCGCAAGGTTCAGGCGCATGCGCCAGCCGCCGGAAAAACTCGCCACCGGCTGGTTCATCTGTTCCAGCGAAAAACCCAGGCCCAGCAATAACTGCTCGCCGCGCGACTGCACCGTGTACGCGTCGGCATCGGCCAGCGCGCTGTAGATGTTGCCGATGGCGGTACCGTTTTCGTCGGTATCCGGCAGGCTCTCCAGGCGGGCCAGTTCGGCCTCGAGTTTCCTCAGCGTGGCGTCGCCGTCGATCGCGTAGTCGAGCGCAGCGCGGTCCAGCGCCGGCGTTTCCTGGGCCACGTAGGCCATGCGCCATTTGGCCGGGAAGTCGATCTCGCCCTGGTCCGGATGCAGCTCGTTTCGCAGCATCATGAACAGGCTGGATTTGCCGGCGCCGTTCGCGCCGATCAGGCCGATCTTGTCGCCAGGGTTCAGGGTGAGGTCGACGCTCTCGAGCAGCGGCTTGGTGCCGCGCATCAGGCTAACATTCAGGAAACGGATCATGGGGTCTTTACGGGGAGATCAAAGGCGCGCGCCAGGAGCGGCGCGCGTCGGGTTTATTGTTATTGGAGCTGATCGGCGCGCAGCAGAAACACGGCGTCGTCGCCGGTGCTGGTGGTCAGCCACGTCAGGCCCAGGTGGCCGAACGCCGCTTCTGCGTAGTCATATTCGTTGCCGATTTCGACGACCAGGATGCCGTTTGGCGTCAGGCGTTCGGCGGCGCCGGCGATAATCTTGCGCACCAGGTCCATGCCGTCGTCACCACCGGCCAGCGCGATCTGCGGCTCCACCAGGTATTCGGGCGGGAGCTTGCCCATCGAGGCGCTGTTGACGTACGGCGGGTTCGACACGATCAGGTCGTAGCGTTTGGCCGGGACGTTGTCGTACAGGTCGGAGGCGATCGGGTTGACGCGCCCGGCCAGGTCGTATTTGTCGATGTTGATGGCGGCCACCGCCAGCGCGTCGGTGGAAATGTCGACCGCATCGACCACGCTGTTGCCAAACGCATCGGCCAGCATGATGGCCAGGCAGCCGGAACCCGTGCACAGTTCCAGCACGTTCGTCACGGCGTCCGGATCTTCTACCCAGGGGCTGAAGAACTGGGGGATCAGTTCGGCAATGAACGAGCGCGGTACCAGCACGCGCTCGTCGACGTAGAACGGATAGGTGCCCAGCCACGCTTCATTGGTGATGTACGCGGCCGGCACGCGGTCGACTGCGCGGCGCTCGATCACGGCCAGCACCTGCGCCACTTCGTCGGGCAGCAGGCGCGCGTCGAGGAACGGGTCGAGCCGGTCGAGCGGGAGCTTGAGCGTGTGCAGGATCAGGTAGACTGCTTCGTCGAACGCCTCGGCGCTGCCGTGCCCGAAAAACAGGTTGGCGCCATTGAAGCGGGAAACAGCGTAGCGCAGCAGGTCGCGCGGCGTCTGGAAGGGTGTCGGGTTCATCTTTGGACTTCGGTTATTGCGCCAGCAGCTGTTCCAGCGTGCGGCGGTAGATATTTTTCAGCGGATCGATGAAACGCAGCGCGACGTGTTCGTCGATCTTGTGGATGCTGGCGTTCGGAGGGCCGAATTCTATCACCTGCGGGCAGATGCGGGCGATGAAGCGCCCGTCGGAGGTCCCGCCGGTGGTCGACAATTCGGTCGTCACGCCGGTCTCTTTGAAAATCGCGTGCGCCAGCGCGTCCGACAGCGTGCCTTTGGGCGTCAGGAACGGCTGCCCCGAGAGCGTCCATTCCAGGTCGTATTCGAGGCCATGCTTGTCCAGAATGGCGTGCACGCGCTGGCGCAGGTTGTCATCGGTGCTGGCTGTCGAAAAGCGGAAATTGAAGTCGATCGTCAACGCGCCCGGGATGACGTTGTTGGCGCCTGTGCCAGCCTGGATATTCGACATTTGCCACGACGTCGGCAGGTAGTATTCGTTGCCGGCGTCCCACGCTTCGGCCGCCAGTTCAGCCAGCGCAGGCGCCGCCTGGTGGATGGGGTTCCTGGCCAGGTGCGGATACGCGATGTGGCCCTGGATGCCATGGATGACCAGGTGGCCCGAGAGCGAGCCGCGCCGGCCGTTCTTGATCATGTCGCCCAGCGTGGCGGACGATGTCGGCTCGCCGACCACGCAATAGTCCAGCACGTCGCCGCGCGCTGCGAGCATCTCGCAGACGACGACGGTGCCGTCCACGGCCGGGCCTTCTTCGTCGCTGGTGATGAGGAAGGCGATCGAGCCATGATGGCCCGGACAGGCCGCGACAAATTCCTGGCATGCCACCACCATTGCAGCAATCGACGTCTTCATGTCGGCCGCGCCGCGGCCGTACAAATTGCCGTCGCGGACCGTGGGCTCGAACGGTGCGGACGCCCACTGCGCAGCCGGGCCGGTGGGGACCACGTCGGTGTGCCCGGCGAAGACAAACAGCGGCGCCGTCGTGCCGCGCCGCGCCCACAGGTTGGTCACGCCGTTCGACGTGATTGTCTCGCATACGAAGCCCAATGGCGCGAGCAGGGCGATCAGCTGCGCCTGGCAATCCTTGTCTTCGGGCGTCACTGACGACTGCGCGATCAGGGATTTCGCCAGCTGCAGGGTAGGGGAGCCGCTCATGCGAAAACCCCCGCGTACAGGTCTGCTGTAAAACCCACGTGCAGTGCGCCTGCGCCTTCGAGCACGGGGCGCTTGATGACGGAGGTATTGGCCAGCATCAGGTCGAGGGCGGCTTCCTTGCTGGTGATTGCCGCTTTCTGCTCGTCGGCCAGGTTGCGCCACGTGGTGCCCTTGCGGTTGACCAGCACAGTCCAGTCGCATTGTTCCAGCCACGCCGCCGCAGTGGCGCGGTCCAGGCCCTGTTTTTTAAAATCGTGAAAAGTGAAATCGACGTTGTTCAAGGCCAGCCAGGTACGGGCTTTCCTGACGGTGTCGCAATTGGGAATACCGTAGAGAGTGATGGTCATTGCAGGTTCGGGAGGGAGGGGATGACACTGGCCGGGTGCGTGGCGCCCGGCCATGGACAGCGCGTGCTTTGGGAATTGAGCGTAACTAATTATTGAGCGTGAACTCGGTAAACGATGCTGCGGTTGGGTCGTCGACGACTGGCGCTGACGCCTGTTTGGTCTTGCTGTCCGGGCCATTGTTGAGCAGCCAGAGCAGGTTGGTGGCCGAATCGGCATTGGCCAGCGCTTCGTCCTGGGTCACCAGGCCCGATTGCACCAGTTCCACCAGCGCCGTCTCGAACGATTGCGAGCCGGGCGACAGGCTCTGGTCCATCGCTTCCTTGATCTGGCCGATCTCGCCTTTTTCAATCAGGTCCGCCACATAGCGCGTGTTGACCATGATTTCCACGGCTGCCTGGCGCGTGCCGCCCGCAGCGGACTTGATCAGGCGCTGCGAGATGATGGCTTTCACTGCCGACGACAGGTCCTGCAGCAGCGCTGGGCGGTTTTCGATCGGGTAGAAACTGATGATGCGGTTCAACGCGTTGTAGCTGTTGTTGGCGTGCAGCGTGGCCAGCACCAGGTGGCCCGACTGGGCGTAGGCCAGCGCAGCTGCCATGGTTTCCTTGTCGCGGATTTCACCGATCAGGATGCAGTCCGGCGCCTGGCGCATGGAGTTGCGCAGGGCCACGGCAAAGCTGGTGGCGTCGCTGCCGATTTCGCGCTGGTTGACGATCGATTTCTTGTTCTTGAAGAGGTACTCGATCGGGTCTTCCAGCGTGAGGATGTGGCCGGCGCGCAGTTCGTTGCGGTGGTCCAGCATCGAGGCGATGGTCGTTGATTTGCCGGAACCGGTGGCGCCCACGACCAGCATCAGGCCGCGCTTTTCCATGATCAGGTCGGACAGCACCTGCGGCAGGCCGAGGTCTGCCAGTGGCGGGATCACGGCCGGGACAAACCGGAACACGGCCGAAATGCTGCCGCGCTGGCGGAACGCCGACAGGCGGAAGCGGCCCAGGTTGTGCACCGAGATGCCCATGTTGAGCTCGTTATCTTTCTCGAGCTCGGCCATCTGTTCCGGCGTGGTGATTTCTGACAGCAGCGAGACGATGTTGTCCTGCTCCAGCTTGTGCTGGTTGATCGGGATCAGGTTGCCATTGATCTTGATATGGACCGGCGAATTCACCGCGAAGAACATGTCCGAAGCGTTCTTCTCTTTCATCAGCTGGAATAGCCGTTCCATTGCCATTGTTAACTCCCGCGGTCGCTATCGTAATTTCTCGCATTGCTCGAAATGACTCCTCGCGAAGGCGAGGACCCATACCACATCCGCTCAAAAGACGGAACCAGCATTATTGCATAGGCGCAACTGGAAAATTAAATCCCGCGCAACAACTCGTTAATCCCGGTCTTCGACCGTGTCTGCGCATCCACACGCTTGACGATCACCGCGCAGTACAGGCTGTGCGACCCATCGGCCGACGGCAGGTTGCCCGACACAACGACTGAACCGGCCGGCACGCGGCCATACGTGACTTCGCCCGTCGCACGGTCGTAGATCTTGGTCGACTGGCCGATGTAGACGCCCATCGAAATGACCGAGTTCTCTTCCACGATGACGCCTTCGACGATTTCCGAACGCGCACCGATGAAGCAGTTGTCTTCGATGATGGTCGGGTTGGCCTGCATCGGCTCGAGCACGCCGCCAATGCCGACGCCGCCGGACAGGTGGACGTTCTTGCCGATCTGCGCGCACGAACCGACCGTGGCCCAGGCATCGACCATCGTGCCTTCATCGACGTAGGCGCCGATGTTCACGTACGACGGCATCAGGACCACGTTTTTGGCAATGAAGGAACCGCGGCGGGCCACTGCCGGCGGCACCACGCGGAAGCCCCCGCGGGCGAAATCGTCGGCCGTGTAGCTGGCGAACTTGGTCGGGACCTTGTCGTAGAACTGCATCGTGCCGTCGCCCGGCATGACCACATTGTTCTCGAGGCGGAACGACAGCAGCACGGCTTTTTTCAGCCACTGGTTGACGACCCAGTCAGCACCGGTTTTTTGCGCCACGCGCAGCGAGCCGTCGTCGAGGCCGGCGATGACGTGGGCGACCGCGTCGCGCACTTCCGCCGTGGCGTTGGCTGGGTTGATGTCGGCGCGCTGTTCCCAGGCGGTGTCGATGATGCTTTGCAGTTGTTGGGTCATGATGGGTCTGAGGGTGAAGAAAAAAGATTACAGGCTTTGGCAGAACTGGACGATGCGCTGGGCTGCTTCAAGCCCTTCGTCGACGTCCGACACGAGCGCCATGCGAATGCGGCCCGTGCCCGGGTTGACGCCATGCGCGTCGCGCGCGAGGTAGCTGCCTGGCAACACAGTGACATTATATTCGGCGTAGAGGCGCCGGGCGAAATCGGTGTCGGACAAGCCGGTCCGGCGCACGTCGGCCCACAAATAAAAGCCGGCGTCGGGCAGATCGACGTCGATCACGGTTTTCAGGAGCGGCGTGATGAGGTTGAATTTTTCCTTGTACAGCGCACGGTTTTCCTGCACGTGCGCTTCGTCGCCCCACGCAGCGATGGACGCAGTCTGCACCGGCGGCGACATGGCGCCGCCGCTGTAGGTGCGGTAGAGCAGGAATTTTTTCAGGACCTGCGGGTCGCCGGCAACGAAACCGGAGCGCATGCCCGGCACGTTGGAGCGCTTCGACAGGCTGGAAAACACGATCAGGTTGGCGTACGGACGCTCGCCGCTGCTGCGTCCCAGCTGGTGCGCCGCTTCGAGCGCGCCCAGCGGCGGCGTGGCGCCGTGATAAATCTCGGAATAGCACTCGTCGGAGGCGATCACGAAGCCGTATTTGTCGGACAGGGCAAACAGCGTGCGCCAGTCGTCCAGCGACACAGTGGCGCCAGTCGGGTTGCCAGGCGTGCAGAGGTACAGCAGCTGCACGCGTTCCCAGACTGCGCCCGGTACGCTGCTGTAGTCGCAGGCGAAATTGCGCGCTGGGTCGGAATTGACGAAATACGGCGTGGCGCCGGCCAGGTAGGCGGCGCCTTCGTAGATTTGATAGAACGGGTTCGGGCACATCACCAGCGGATCCGGCGCGCTGGCGTCGATGACGCAGTGGGCGATGCCGAACAGCGCTTCGCGCGAGCCGTTCACTGGCAGCACCATCGTGGCTGCGTTCAGGGGCGGCACATCGTAGCGGCGCTGCAGCCAGTGGGCGATGGCTTCGCGCAGGGCGTCGCTGCCGACGGTGCTTGGATAGCTCGACAGGCCGGCAATGTGGTGCGTCAGGGCGCGCTGGATGAACGCCGGGGTTGGGTGCTTCGGTTCGCCGATGCCAAGGCTGATCGGACTGAAGTCGGCATTCGGGGCCACGCCTTTGAACAACTGGCGCAGCTTTTCAAATGGGTAGGGATGCAGTTGCTCGAGATGTGGATTCACGAAGGTAGCCGGTCGATGCGAGGGAAGCTGCATTATAGCGCCAGTCACCCTTGCATTTCAGGGTGCGCCGGCCCGCGTATCCTGTGCGGCAACGACCCGGTTGCGGCCCGCCTCCTTGGCCCGGTACATGGCGCGGTCGGCCGCCACGAAAAACGTTTCGATCTTGTCTTGCTGGGTGGGCACGATGGTGGCCACGCCGACGCTGACCGTCAGCCAGCTCGAGGTGCTCGAGCGCGGGTTGGGCATTTCAATCGATTCGATATGCGCGCGCACCGATTCGGCCAGCTTCATGGCCGTGTCGAGCGTGGTCTCGGCAAACAGCAGCACGAATTCCTCGCCGCCGAAACGCGCCGCGATATCGGTCGGGCGCAGTGCGTGCGACTGCAGCGCTGCGGCCACCTTGCGCAGGCAGGCGTCGCCGGCGGCATGGCCCAGCGTGTCGTTGTAGAGCTTGAAATGGTCGACGTCGATGACGACCAGCGACAGCGGTTCGCTCGAGCGGATCGCGCGCAGCCATTCCTTTTCCAGGAAGGTGTCGAAGTGGCGCCGGTTGGCAATGCGGGTCAGCGGATCGAGCAGGGCCGCGCGCTGCAGCGCCGTCTCGGACTGCTTGTGGTGGGTGATGTCGTGCAACAGGCCGATGAACAGGGGCTCGCCCGCGAACATGGGGGTGAGCGTCAGGTCCATGGCGCGCGCGGTGCCGTCGCGGCGGCGGATCTGCACTTCGCGCGCGGAGCGTGGATGGACTGTTTCAGGATCGGCGCTCCAGGCAGTGAAATACGCCAGGTATTCCTGGGTCACGCCGGGACTGAGCAGCTGCCCCAGCGCCATGCCGGTCAGTTCGTTTTGCTGGTAGCCCAGGTAGCGGTCGCAGGCTGGATTGCTGAACTGGATGCAGCCGTTTGCCTCGATGATCATCAGGCCTTCGTCCATGCCGTTGACGATCAGGCGCAGGCGTTCGGTCTGGCGCTGCTGGCTGTCGGCGTGCGAGCGCATTTGCAGCTGCGCGCGCACGCGTGCGCACACTTCGCCCAGTTTCAGCGGTTTGCCGATGTAGTCGGCAGCGCCTGCATCGAATCCGGCGACCACATCTTCCGTCTCGTTTTTCGCGCTCATGAAAATCACGGGAATGCGGGAGGTGGCCGGATGGGCCTTCAGGCGGCGGCAGGTTTCGATGCCGTCGATGCCACCCATCACGACGTCAAGCAGGATCAGGTCGGGCTTGACGCGGCGGGCCAGGTCGATGGCGCGTTCACCTGAGGTGGCGAGGAAAGTCTGGTAGCCCTGCCGCATCATTGTGGTCCGCAGTACCCGCAGGTTGCCAGCTTCGTCGTCGACAAGCAGCACGGCGTGCGGGCGCGAGGCGGCATGGGCGATGGCTGCTGCAGGCAGGAGGGAAACGGGCATTCAGGCGGGCTCGGGTGATCGGGTTTGTTCCCAATCATACAAGCACCCTGAACAAAAAGGTAATGATTGTTTCTTTTTGTCTACTGATTGTCGTTGCAAACTTGCAACTTCGACCAAAATAAAGTTGAATCCATTTCAGCTTTGTAGATTTTTTGACAACCGGCTGCCATCTCGGCCAGCCGGATGTGTGCTGACTTGATCGCTCAGGCTGCCAGGTTTGCCGCGATCAGCTTGCCCAGGATCGCGATGCCTTCGCGGATGCGCTCGGGTGGGACGGTCACGAACGACAGGCGCATCGTGTGCGTTTCCGGCGCATTGGCATAAAACGGCGCGCCCGGCACGAACGCCACCTTGGCGGCGATCGCCTGGTCCAGCAGTTTCATGGCGTCGATTTTTTTCGGCAGCGTGACCCAGATGAACATGCCGCCTTCCGGACGGGTCCAGGTAACGTCATCCGGAAAGAATGCATCCATCGCGTCGAGCATGGCCTGGCACTGGTTGCCGTACAGCGTGCGGATGGTGGGAATGTGCTGGTCGAGGAAGCCGTCCTTGATGACGTCGTACACCACCATTTGCGTCAGCTGCGCAGTGTGCAGGTCGGCGGCCTGCTTGGCCAGCTCGAGGCGGCGCACCAGCGGCAGCGGCGCGCACACATAGCCGAGGCGAATGCCGGGCGTGAGCACTTTCGAGAACGAGCCCATGTAAATGACACCGTCCGGATTCATCGACAGCATTTTCGGGAACGGCGCGCCCTTGTAACTGAGTGCGCCATACGGATCGTCCTCGATCAGCGGCAGGCCCAGGCGCGAACAGGTTTCCACCAGTTCGACGCGGCGCGCGACGGACAGGCTGCGGCCGGTCGGATTCTGGAAATTCGGCAGCGCGTACAGCAGGCGCGCGCCTTCGGCCACCGCGTCGATGGACGACGGCACCAGGCCATCGTCGTCGGTGTCGACCGACGCAAACTCGGGGCGATAGACGGAAAACGCCTGCAGGGCGCCGAGGTAGCTCGGCGTTTCCACCAGCACGCGCGAGCCCTCGTCGATCAGCACCTTGCCGAGCAGGTCGAGCGCCTGCTGCGAGCCGGACGTCATCAGGATCTGTTCAGGCGCGATGCGGGCGCCTTCGTTGGACAGGGAATGGGCAATCCATTCGCGCAGCGGCGCGTAGCCATCAGTCGGGCCGTATTGCAGCGCGACTTTGCCGTTGCTCGACAAGACCCTGTCGTAGGACGCCTTCATGCGCTCGACCGGGAACGTCAACGGAGAGGGCAGGCCGCCGGCAAACGAAATGATGTCCGGGCGCTGCGTGATCTTCAGGATTTCGCGGATGAACGAGCTCTGCAATTGGCTGGCGCGCTCCGAGAAGTGCCAGTCGATCGGGTTGGGATTGTCGATTTTCATGCTTGTCTCACTAGAAGTTGCCGCTGCTGTGTGCTGATGGCCGGCGGTCGATGAATGAAGGCGTGCTCGATAAAGCGCCTCGCTGGCAGGGCCGTGCTGGTCAGGCGCGGCCTGCATATTTGTTACGCCACTTCGACAATCATCTCGATCTCGACGCACGCGCCCAGCGGAATCTGGGCCACGCCAAACGCCGAACGGGCATGCTTGCCGGCGTCGCCGAAGACGTCGCCGAACAATTCGGACGCGCCATTAGTGACCAGGTGCTGCTCCGTGTAGTCCGGCGTCGAATTCACCAGGCTCATCAATTTGACGATGCGTTTTACGCGGCCCAGGTCGCCACCAACGGCTTGCTGCAGCGTGCCCATCAGATCAATCGCAATCGCCCGCGCTGCCGTCTTGCCTTCTTCCGTCGTCTTGTTCTTGCCCAATTGACCCACGTTCACCGAGCCATCCGCATTCTTCGCAATGTGGCCCGACAGAAAGATCAGGTTGCCGGTCTGGACATACATCACATACGCAGCAGCAGGCGTGGCCGGCGCGGCCAGGGTGATATTCAAGGCTTGGAGTTTTGCGGTAACTGACATGGTATTCCCGGGGCAAGTTCAATAGAGCCGCCATTGTACGACTTGCCAGCCCCCCTGCCCACCGCACCCGCACCCCCTAATTAGGGTCAGAGTCAAATTGTTTTGCAAGATCCTTTAAGCAACGCCGCCAGTCACCCGATTTCCGCACCAGAACACACGCTGAAGGGCTCTTGCCCAACAATTAGGGTCAGAGGCTCGCCGCCCGCGTCAAATTGTTTGGCAATTCGCGAAGTTGCTCAATAAATCGACTCTGACCCTAATTAAGAAGGGCGAGGGCGGCGTCGGTGAGGTCGAAGCGGAGGTCGACGCGGTCGCGGCCGGAGCGGTAGCCGCCGGGCCAGCGGGCGATTTCGACGAAGCCGCAGCGCAGGAAGAAGCCGGCAGTGTGGGGGTGGGTGTCGACGGTGACGTAGCGCGGGCGCAGGCGCGCCCTGGCCATGTGGCGCAGGCGGTACGCCAGCAATTGGCGGCCCAGGCCCGTGCCGTGCCGGTCGGCGCGCACCAGGCCGAATACCAGCGTGGCGAGGTCGTAGAACGGCGAGATTTCGTAGCCGCCGAAGGCAATCACCTGCGCGCTGGCGCCAGTGCCTTCGACCATGACGAACAGCGGGCCGTCAGGCTCATCGAGGCAGGCGCGCAGCCAGCTTTCTTCCGCGGCCGGAAAATGGTCGGGCACGTTGGTGCGGAACGCGGCCAGGACCTGTTTGCGGTCGGCGGGGCGGTAGCGGCGGATGCGGGTTTTCATGGGGGTCGGTAGCGTCAAAGGATCATTCCAGTCATGCAGCATATAGGAAGGTGGTCCCGGCACTGTTTCCGCATACATTCAAGCGCGGCCCTTGAAATCGTTATGCACTGCCCAATATTGCATCCATCCGTTCAACCTGTCCCTTAGAGGAAAAAATATGGCCGTCGCCGAAAAAGAGACCCTTGGATTTCAAGCAGAAGTCAAACAACTGCTGCAACTGATGATTCACTCGCTGTACTCGAACAAGGAAATTTTCCTGCGCGAGTTGATTTCGAACGCCTCGGATGCTGCAGACAAGCTGCGCTTCGAAGCAATCAACAATGACGCGTTGTACGGCAACGATCACGAACTGAAGATCAAGGTCGGCTTCGACAAGGAAGCACGCACCATCACCATTTCGGACAACGGCATCGGCATGAGCCGCGACGAAGTCATTTCGCACCTGGGCACCATCGCCAAATCGGGCACCAAGGAATTCTTCGGTAAATTGTCGGGCGACCAGCAGGCCGATGCGGCGCTGATCGGCCAGTTTGGCGTGGGCTTTTATTCGGGCTTCATTGTTGCCGATAAAATCACCGTGGAAACCCGCCGCGCTGGCGCAGAAGCATCCGAAGGCGTGCGCTGGGAGTCGGGCGGCGAGGGCGATTACAGCGTCGAGCCGATCGAGAAGGTCGGCCGTGGCACCGATGTCGTACTGCACCTGCGCGAAGGCGAAGACGAATTCCTGTCGGCCTGGAAGATCAAGTCGATCATCCAGAAGTATTCCGACCATATCTCCCTGCCGATCATGATGCGCAAGGAAGAATGGAACGAAGAGAAGCAGGAAACCGTCGTCAGCGACGATTTCGACACCGTCAACCAGGCATCGGCACTGTGGGCGCGCAATCGCGCCGACGTGACGAAAGAGCAATACGACGAATTCTACAAGCACGTCTCGCACGACTTCCAGGCGCCGCTGGCGTACACGCACAACCGCGTCGAAGGCCGCAGCGAATATACCCAGCTGCTGTATGTGCCGAGCCATGCTCCCTTCGACCTGTGGGACCGCAACAAGCGCGGCGGCATCAAGCTGTACGTCAAGCGCGTGTTCATCATGGACGACGCCGAGCAGTTGATGCCTGCGTACCTGCGCTTCATCAAGGGCGTGATCGATTCGGCCGATTTGCCGCTGAACGTGTCCCGCGAAATCCTGCAGGAGTCGCGCGACGTGAAAGTCATCCGCGAAGGCTCGACCAAGCGCGTGCTGGGCATGCTGGAAGAAATGGCGAATGCGGACGAGCAGGAAGGCAAGGACAAATACGTCACCTTCTGGAAGGAATTCGGCCAGGTCCTGAAAGAGGGCGTGGGCGAAGATACCGCCAACAAGGACCGTATCGCCAAGCTGCTGCGCTTTGCGTCGACCGCCAACGACAACGCCGAACAGAGCACCGCGCTGGCCGACTACATTGGCCGCATGAAAGAGGGCCAGGACAAGATTTACTACGTTACCGGCGAAAACTACACGGCCGCGAAAAACAGCCCGCACCTGGAAATCTTCCGCAAGAAAGGCGTGGAAGTGTTGCTGCTGACGGACCGCGTCGATGAATGGATGCTGTCGTTCCTGAACGACTTCGACGGCAAGGAACTGACGTCGGTGGCCAAGGGCGGCCTGGACCTGGGCGGCCTGGAAGACGAAGCCGAGAAAGCCGAGCACGCGCAGACGGAAACGTCGTACAAGGACCTGGTCGAGCACATGAAAACCGCGCTGGGCGACAAGGCCAAGGATGTGCGCGTCACGTTCCGCCTGACCGATTCGCCGGCGTGCCTGGTGGCTGACGAAAACGAATTGTCGGGCAACCTGCTGCGCATGTTGAAGCAGGCCGGGCAGGATGCGCCAGAATCGAAGCCGATCCTGGAAATCAATCCGGACCATCCCCTGGTCACGCGCCTGAAAAACGAAGACGCTACCAGCGCCGCGTTTGGCGACTGGGCGCACCTGCTGTTCGACCAGGCGTTGCTGGCCGAAGGCGGCAGCCTCGCCGATCCGGCGACGTTCGTGAAGCGCATGAACGAAATGCTGCTGGCGAAGTAAGCGGGTCGTTTCAGGAAGAAGGCCGCGGAAACGCGGCCTTTTTTTATTCCTGCTTCAGTTTGTCACCGAAGTTTGCCGCCCGGGCCCGTCACTCGACGCCCTTCAACTTCGCACTGAATGCCTCCAGCATCGCCCACCCCTCCGGCCACGGTCCGAACCCTGCGTCGCCGTTGATATGGTCCGCATCCCTGACCTCGACAATCTCGCTGCCCCACGCGCTTGCCCACGCCTTCGAGCGGTCCAGTTCCGCAAACGGATCGTTGGTACTGGCCACGACCAGCGACGGAAATGGCAGCGCTGTCATGGGAATGGGCGCAAAGCCATTCGCGTCGACCGGGTAGGATGCCGCCTCGACATCACTGGGCGCCACCAGCATCGCGCCTGCCACCTGCAGTACCGAGCCCGACTGCGCCCACTGGGCCACCAGCATGCACCCCAGGCTATGCGCCAGGAGGAGTGGCGGGCCCTCGCAGGCGGCAATGGCGGCGTCCAGCTCGGCGACCCATTCATCGCGCTGCGGCGCGGCGAAATCGCGGTGGGCAACTTTGGACCAGTCTTCCTGGTCTTTCATCCAGTGCGTCTGCCAGTGCTCCGGCCCCGAATCCCATAATCCCGATACGACCAGTACGTTGCGTTTCAAAGTAAGCCTCACGAAAATGACAAGTAAGCCATATTGTACGAGCGATCACACGGCGCCGCTGTACGGGTAGAGGACAGGGAGTCCGGCGACTTTTTTGAATTATTTTGAAAAAATTTCAAAAAAACCCTCAAGTTCCCGCCAGGGCTGCCGTTACAGGTTCAGACAAGCGGGAATGGGTGTCGAAAAAGAGACAAAAATATTTCTCAAAAACCCTAAAGTTTCCCTAAAGCTTGACGTTAATTGAAATAAGTTCAGGTGTGACCGGTTCAGATTTACCCTCGGCAACAACTGATTTTCCTGCAGTTTCCGCCCCGTTCTCATAGGGGCGCGCCCCTGATGCACACCCGCATGTCAGACAAACCCCTACGGGGCTACCCGTCGTTCTCCGACGTAAAATACAGCAGTCCGCCACTTCCCCCAAAGTTTCCACACGGTCACAATCTATCTCACTGGCAACACACACAGCGCCAAATTTACTGAGATTTACTGGGAGATGGAAATGACTGCAAATGACATGATGGCTGAGATTCGCGACGCTAACCTGAGCTATTTGATGCTGGCTCAGCAGATGATCCGTGCCGACAAGGTGACTGCAATTTTCCGTCTCGGCATCTCGGCCGACATCGCCGAACTGATCGAAGGCATGAGCAACTCGCAGATTCTGAAGCTCGCTGGCGGCAACATGATGCTGGCCCGCTTCCGCTTCGACGACACCGCCATCCTGTCGATGCTGACGAACTACAACAAGGACCGCTCGCTGGCCCAGTCGCACGCGGCCATCCTCATGGCCGGCCAGCCAGTCGAAGAAATCGCGTAACGGATCAGCTTTAACCCGATTTCGGTCAAGTTACTCGTCAAGTAATCCAGGAGCAGCGAACATGAGCAAAAAAAGCGTCGTTACGGAAGCCCAGGAAATCCAGCTGGCCATCGAACTGATTCAACTTGGCGCCCGCCTGCAACTGCTGGAGACGGAAGTCTCGCTGTCGCGCGAACGCCTGCTCAAGCTGTATAAGGAACTGCGCGGGATGTCACCACCAAAAGGCATGTTGCCGTTCTCGACCGACTGGTTCCTGACCTGGCAGCCGAACATCCATTCCTCGCTGTTCATCAATATCCACAAATTCCTGGTGCAGTACGCAGGCGCCACCGGCATCGAAGCCGTGATGAAAGCCTATAAACTGTACCTCGAGCAGATGCCGCCGGAACCGGGCGAAGAGCCGCTGCTGTCGCTGACGCGCGCCTGGACCCTGGTCCGCTTCTTCCAGAGCGACATGCTGAACCTGGCTTGCTGCGACAAGTGCAAGGGCAAGTACGTCGTCGACACGCTCGACCTGAACAGCGGCTACGTCTGCGGCCTGTGCCACATGCCTTCGCGCGCCGGCAAGACCCGCAAATCGAAAGAGGCTGCCACTGCAGCTGCGGCCCTTGCGCTGACGTGACCGGCTTATCCGGACAGATAGCGAAGGGCGGGATGTGAATCCCGCCTTTTTGCGTATATGGCGTGCGCCCGCCGTCCAGGCGCTTTTGATCCAGCTGGTGGCTTTCCTGCCCACCCTGGGGTCTGTGTGGTGGTTCGCCCATCATGGCTTGCGGCCTGAGTTCATCTTCGTTCCTGTCCTGCAAGGCCTATTTGCCGCCTTACTTAGCTGGTGGCGCAAGCTGGCGCCCTGGTGGTTGGCCATCCAGTTCCTGTTCCCGATTGCTTTGCTAGGGGCAGACCTGTTGCTGCTGCCGCCAGAAATCTTCCTGGGGATCTTCCTCGTCTTGCTCGCGGTATATTGGTCGACGTTCCGCACGCAGGTGCCTTACTGGGCGTCGGGTCCGCGCGCCTGGACCGCGGTGGCGAGCCTGCTGCCAACGGACCGGCCCGTGCGCGTCATCGACATCGGCAGCGGCCTGGGCGGCTTCGTACTCGACCTGGCCCGGCGCCGCCCGGATGCGCACATCACCGGCATCGAACTGGCGCCGCTGCCGTGGCTGGCCAGCTGGCTGCGCGCCAGAGCCACCGGCAGCCGCGCCTGTTTTATCCGCGGCGATTACGAGCGGCTTGACTTTGCCGACTTCGATGTGGTTTTTTGTTACCTTTCACCAGCCGCGATGCCGGCACTGCATGCCAAGTGTGTTGCAGAGATGAAAACCGGCGCCCGGTTGATGAGTTATGAATTCATCATTGCCGACCACCCACCCAACCTTGTCATTCCCATTACACAGAATGGCGTCAGTCTCCATGTTTGGGACTTTTAGGAGACACATGGGGCAGTTTTTCTTGCCTCACGGCTATTCTCCGGCTAATCTAGTTCCCTACGTAAATATTTACTGAGTTCAACTTATTGGACTTGGCGGGTTGCCAAGGCGCCTGATTCCACAGGGAGTGCGGTTTGCTAGTTATTCTTGGGTATGTGATTGTTTGTGGTTCGGTCTTCGGCGGCTTCGCCATGGCGGGCGGCCACCTCGCGGCCTTGTTCCAGCCGCTCGAACTGCTGATGATCGGCGGCGGCGCGCTGGGCGCATTCTTTGTCGGTAACAACGGCAAGTCGATCAAAGCGACCATGAAAGCCATGCCGTCGCTGTTCAAGGGTTCGCGCTATACCCGCGACCTGTACCTGGAAATGATGTCGCTGCTGTTCGACGTGCTGTCGAAAGTGCGCAAGGAAGGCTTGATGTCGATCGAAGGCGACATCGAAAGCCCGGAAGCGAGCCCCGTGTTTTCGAAGTACCCGGGCGTGCTGGCGGACCACCACATCGTCGAATTCATGACCGATTACCTGCGCCTGATGGTGTCGGGGAACATGGACGCTTTCCAGATCGAAAACCTGATGGACAACGAAATCGAAACCCATCACCACGAAGGTGCGGTCCCGGCCCATTGCATGGCCAAACTGGGCGACGGCTTGCCGGCGTTCGGTATCGTCGCCGCAGTGATGGGCGTGGTGCACACGATGGAGTCGGTGGGTATTCCGCCGTCGGAGCTGGGCATGCTGATCGCCCACGCGCTGGTCGGCACCTTCCTCGGCATCTTGCTGGCCTACGGTTTCGTCGGTCCCCTGGCAAGCCTGCTGGAACAGAAACTCGACGAGTCGACCAAGATGTACCAGTGCGTGAAGGTCACGCTGCTGGCCAGCCTGAACGGCTACGCTCCGGCGCTGGCCGTCGAGTTCGGCCGCAAGGTCCTGTACTCGACCGAGCGCCCGACGTTCGCCGAGCTGGAAGAGCACATCAAGAAAGCCAAGAGCAAATAAGCCGCGATGACGCCGACCATTTCCCTTACCTTGACGCACAGCCGGAGCCGCCATGTCTGAAGAAGGCCTGCGGCCCATTATTGTCAAGAAAATCAAGAAAACCGCGGGCGGCCACCACGGCGGCGCGTGGAAAATTGCATACGCCGACTTCGTGACGGCAATGATGGCGTTCTTCTTGCTGATGTGGCTGCTGGGCTCCACGGCCAAGGGCGACATGAACGGTATTTCCGAATTTTTCAAGACGCCGCTCAAGGTGGCGATGGCGGGTGGATCCGGTAGCGGCGACAGCTCGTCGATCATCATGGGTGGCGGCAAGGACCTGACGGCCCGCGACGGCCAGACCAAAAAAGGCGATATCGATACGCCGAAGACCAAGAAAGCCGCCCAGGACATGAAAGCGGCCAAGGCGGCGCTGCAGAAGGAAGAGTCGGAGCGCCTGAAAACGCTCAAGGCCCGCATCGAAGCGACCATCGAATCGAATCCGCTGCTGAAACGCTACAAGAATCAGCTGTTGCTGGACATTACCAGCGAGGGCTTGCGCATCCAGATCGTCGACGAGAAGAACCGTCCGATGTTCGAGCTGGCCAAGGCGCAGCTGCAGCCGTACACCAAGGAAATCCTGCACGTGATGGGGATCGTCCTCAACGAAGTGCCGAACCGGATCGGCCTGTCCGGCCATACCGATTCGACGCCGTATTCCAGCGATGCAGGCTACAGCAACTGGGAACTGTCGAGCGACCGGGCAAATGCCTCGCGCCGCGAAATGATCATCGGCGGCCTGAAGGACGACAAAGTCCTGCGCGTGGTCGGGCTGGGCTCGGCCGCCAACCTGGACAAGGCCGACCCGTTCAACCCGATCAACCGGCGCATCAGCATCGTGGTCATGAACAAGCGCACCGAAGAAGCGGTCATTCGCGACGGTTCCAGCATGGACGTGGCCACGGATGGTTCCACCGACGGCGTTGCCGACGGCGCCCCGGCCAATACCGCAGCACCTGCAAGACCAAGCAAACCGGCTGCAATTGCGCCGGACGTGGCCAAAGTGGTGGCAGCAGTTGCCGCCGTCAAATAACAGTCCCGCGACCGGACTGGAGAAAAAGATGACCAGAAAAAAAATCCTCGGATCCCACGTCAAGCGCCTGCTCTCGGGCGTTTCCGCGCATGGCGGACGCCATCTGACCGAGGTGGAAACCGACTTGATGCAGACCGAACGGCTGCTCGAAGAAGCGGTTGAACGGCTGACCTCGAGTTTCATGGCGATTCACCATACGGTCGATGCGCGCCAGCACACCATCAACCTGCTGCTCGCTGGCGGCATTCCCACGGTGGAGGACAGCGCGCGCCTGACCGCCATGTCGGGTGAAATCAGCCAGCACGTGAATGCGGCCATTACCAGCATGCAGTTCCAGGACATGACCAGCCAGCTGATCGACCGTACCCTGAAGCGCGTGACGGGCCTGCGCGACTTTCTCGACACGCTCGACGCCCACGGCGGCGCATTGCTGCCCGATACCGGCAACGATGAAATCGTCGACCGCCTCGGCAAGGTCAGCATGGCCCTGGCCATCCAGTCGCTGGAACTGCGCAGCGTGCTGCGCAAATCGGTCAACCAACAACACCTGGACAGCGGCGACATCGAGCTGTTCTGAGCCGCCACATCCATACCAAGAACACCAACAGGAGCATCATTACCATGGCAAAAACAATTCTCGCAGTCGACGATTCCAGCTCACTGCGCCAGATGGTGGCGTTCAGCCTGAAAGCGGCCGGCTACAACGTGATCGAGGCGGTCGACGGCCAGGACGGCCTGGACAAGGCGCGGCTGCAGGCGGTCGACCTGGTGCTGACCGACCAGAACATGCCGCGCATGGATGGCCTGTCGCTGATCAAACTGCTGCGTGAATTGCCGGACTACGCCAAGACGCCGATCCTGATGCTGACCACCGAATCGTCGGACGACATGAAACAGAAGGGCCGCGCGGCGGGCGCCAACGGCTGGCTGGTCAAGCCGTTCGATCCGCAGCGCCTGATCGAAGTGGTCAAAAAAGTCATCGGCTGACCTGGTGAGCACGACTATGAGCTTGCCAGCGAATGCGCGCCGCGCGCGCGGCTGCGGGTTGACGCCATGACGATCGACATCAGCCAGTTTTTCCAGGTTTTCTTCGATGAAGCCGAGGAGCTGCTCGCCGAAAAAGAGCGGCTGCTGCTGGGCGTCGACGTGGCCAACCCAGATCCCGAAGACCTCAACGCCATCTTCCGCACCGCCCATTCGATCAAAGGCGGCGCGTCGACGTTCGGCCTGACCGACATGACCGAGGTGACCCACATCCTCGAGTCCTTGCTCGACCGTATCCGCAAGGGCGAAATGGCCCTGACCGGCGTGCACGTCGACGCCTTCCTGGCAGCCAAGGACATCCTCAAGATGCAGCTGGACGGGCACCGCAACGGCGCCGACGTCGACCAGGATGCGGTCGCCGACGTGCGCATGATGCTGCAGGAATTGTCGCAGGACGTCGTCGTCGCGCCGGTCGTGGTGGCGCCGTCGTTCCTGCAGGTGGTGCAGGCGCAGGCAGTGGCGCCGGCTGCGGGCGCACGCCGGTTCCGCATTGAATTGCCGAAAGTCGAACCGCGCGACGTGCATGCGCTGGTGGCCGAGCTTGGCCTGCTGGGGCGCGTGTCGGAAACGCCGCTCGACGGCGGACGCAGCGCGATCATCGTCACCACGCTCGAGTCGCTCGACGACATCATCGCGATCTGCTCGTTCGTGCTCGACCCCGACGACCTGAAAATCTTCGAAGCGCCTGCCCTGACGCCTGAACAGCGCGCCGTCGAGGATGCGGAGCGCGCCCGCGTGGAGGCCGACCAGGGTTTCGGCTTCTTCGACATGGACGACACGCCGGCAGCGCCCGATACGCGCAGCGAAGAAGACCGCGGCTATGGCTTTTTCCAGCCGCTCGAGCTGATCCGCCTTGAGGCGGGCGTGGTGGCCGAACCTGTGCCTGCAAGCCCCGTCGACGCTGTTGCGGACGTTGCCGACGCGGTGGAACCGACCGGCGAACGGCGCCGCAAGGAAGACAAGGCGCCGCACGGGGCCGAGGCGTCGTCGATCCGCGTGTCGGTGGAAAAGGTCGATCAGTTGATCAACCTGATCGGCGAGCTGGTCATCACGCAGGCGATGATCGAGCAGCGCAGCGAACACCTCGACCCGATGAAGGACGAGCGCCTGCTGGCGTCGATCGGGCAGCTCACGCGCAACACGCGCGACCTGCAGGAAGCGGTGATGTCGATCCGCATGATGCCGATGGACTTCGTGTTCTCGCGCTTCCCGCGCATGGTGCGCGACCTGGCCGCCAAGCTGGGCAAGAAGGTCGACTTCATCACCAACGGCGCCGCAACCGAGCTGGACAAGGGCCTGATCGAGCGCATCGTCGACCCCCTGACGCACCTGGTCAGGAACAGCATCGACCACGGCATTGAAATGCCGGCCATCCGCGCCGCTGCCGGCAAGACGGAGAACGGGCGCCTGTTCCTGTCGGCCGTGCACCAGGGCGGCAACATCATCATTGAAGTGGCGGACGATGGCGGCGGGCTGAACCGCGAACGCATCCTGGCCAAGGCGAAGCAAAACGGCTTGCCGGTGTCCGACACGATGCCGGACAGCGAAGTATGGCAACTGATTTTCGCGCCGGGCTTTTCCACGGCCGAGACCGTCACGGACGTGTCCGGACGCGGCGTCGGCATGGACGTGGTGAAACGTAACATCACCGCCATGGGCGGCGTGGTCGACATCCGTTCTGCAGCCGGCTTCGGCACGACGATCTCGATTTCGCTGCCGCTCACGCTTGCCATCCTGGACGGCATGTCGATCCGCTGCGGCGAGGAAGTGTATATCCTGCCGCTCGGCTTCGTCATCGAGTCGCTGCAGCCGCAGCCCGACGACGTCAAGGACATTGCCGGCATGGGCAGCGTGATCAAGGTCCGCGGCGAATACCTGCCCCTGGTGCCGCTGCACCTGATGTTCGGCATCGACGCGCGCCACACCAATCCGTGTGACGGCATCTGCGTCATCGTGGAGACGGAAGGGCGCAAGGCTGCGCTGTTCGTCGACGAACTGGTGGGCCAGCAGCAGGTCGTGGTCAAGAACCTCGAATCGAATTACCGCAAGGTGACCGGCATTTCCGGCGCCACCATCCTGGGCGACGGCGGTGTGTCGCTGATCCTGGATGTCACCGCGTTGCTCCGCTCGTCGCGCCAGCTGGCCGGCGACGGCGTAGCCAACGACGCCACCCTTTCACAATAATCACTTCACAGGAACGTACCATGTCCATCCAGACCAGCAATAAATTAGCCGAAAACCACGACGGCGCCGGCAGCGAATTCCTCGCGTTCACCCTTGGCTCGGAAGAGTACGGCATCGACATCCTGAAAGTGCAGGAAATCCGCGGCTACGAGGCGGTCACCCGCATTGCCAACGCGCCGGAATTCATCAAGGGTGTGATCAACCTGCGCGGCATCATCATTCCGGTCGTCGACATGCGCATCAAGTTCAAGCTGGGTACGCCGGTCTACGACCAGTTCACCGTCGTGATCATCCTCAATATCGGCGGGCGGATCATGGGCATGGTCGTCGATAGTGTTTCCGACGTGACCACGTTGACGCCGGACCAGATCAAGCCGGCGCCGGAAATGGGCACCGCCTTCAATTCGGACTACATGATTGGTCTCGGCACCATCGACGAGCGCATGCTGATCCTGATGGACATCGACAAGCTGATGTCGTCCAGCGAGATGGGCCTGATGGACAACGTCGCCGCTTAACTATTACCGGCCTCGCTGGCGAATCAGTTTTCCATGCAGCCAAAGCAAAATCAAAAGGTAGACACCGTGCTGCAAACCAAACAGGAAACTGTCAAGGAATTCGATTTCACCCGGCGCGACTTCGAGCGCGTGCGGGGTCTGATCTACCAGCGCGCCGGCATCTCGCTGGCCGACAGCAAGCAGGAAATGGTCTACAGCCGTCTTGCACGGCGCCTGCGCGCGACCGGCATCGTGTCGTTCGTTACCTACCTCGATGCGCTTGAAGCCGGGCGCATGGAGGCCGAGTGGGAAGCGTTCACGAATGCGCTGACCACCAACCTGACGTCGTTTTTCCGCGAAGCGCACCACTTTCCCTTGCTGGCCGAACACGCCCTGCGGGTGCGTCCGCGCGCCGGCGAGCCGATGACAGTCTGGTGCTCGGCCGCGTCGACCGGCGAAGAGCCGTATTCGATTGCCATGACACTGTGCGAAGCGTTCAATACCTTGACCCCGCCAGTGCAGATCATTGCCACCGACATCGATACGAATGTGCTGGCCACCGGCGCCGAGGGGGTCTACGGCATCGACCGCCTCGACAAGATGGATCCGGCCCGGGCCAAAAAATTCTTTTTGCGTGGCAAAGGGTCCCAGGAAGGGCTGGTGCGCATCCGCCCGGAACTGCGCCAGCTGATCACGTTCAAGCCGCTCAACCTGCTGGCCGACGGCTGGCCGTTGAAGGGGCCGTTCGACGTGATTTTTTGCCGAAATGTGATGATCTATTTCGACAAGGAGACGCAGCGCAAGATCCTGTCGCGCTTCGTCCCGCTCATGAAACCCGACGCACTGTTGTTTGCAGGCCACTCGGAAAACTTCCTGTACGTCTCCGATGCGCTGCGCTTGCGTGGTAAAACTGTGTACGAACTCAACACCCGGGCTGCCTGATCCAGGCACTTGTCCTTGCCGCGCGCTGCGCGGTGCACTTACCGAGCCTCGAACATGGATTCAAACAAGCATTTCGCGACCAACGTTTATTTCGACCGCACGTTCGATACCGACGCTGCCAAGATATTGCCAGGTGAATATTATTTCACCAACAAGGACATGCTGATCGTCACGGTGCTTGGTTCCTGCGTGTCGGCCTGCATCCGCGACCGTGTCACAGGTCTCGGCGGCATGAACCACTTCATGCTGCCCGATGGCGGCGACAGCAATACCAACAGCCCCGTGTCACCCTCGATGCGCTATGGCACCCACGCGATGGAAGTACTGATCAACGATTTGTTGAAAGCCGGCGCCAAACGCGACAACCTGGAAGCGAAGGTGTTCGGCGGCGGCGCGGTGCTGCGCGGGTTTTCCGCCATGAACGTGGGCGAACGCAATGCCGCCTTCGTGCTCAACTTCCTGAAAACGGAAAAGATGCGCGTGGTGGCGGAAGACCTCAACGATATCTGGCCGCGCAAGGTGTATTTCTTTCCCCGCAGTGGCAAGGTCCTCGTTAAAAAACTGACCCAGACGCACAACGACACCCTGGTCCAGCGCGAGCAGGCGTATGCCAGCCGGCTGAAAGTGACGCCGGTCGGTGGCGAAGTCGATTTGTTCTGATGACAACAAAAGAGATAGAGACGCAGCATGACTACTAAAATCAAGGTACTGATCGTCGACGACTCGGCGTTGATCCGCAGCGTGATGAGTGAAATCGTCAATTCGCAGCCGGATATGGAAGTGGTGGGTACTGCTCCCGACCCGCTGGTCGCGCGCGAGCTGATCAAAAAAACCAATCCGGATGTCCTGACGCTGGACGTCGAAATGCCGAAGATGGACGGCCTGGATTTTCTGGAAAAACTGATGCGCCTGCGTCCGATGCCAGTGGTGATGGTGTCGTCGCTGACCGAGCGCGGCTCGGAAATCACGATGCGCGCGCTGGAACTGGGGGCGGTCGATTTCGTCACCAAGCCGAAAATCTCGATCCAGAGCGGCATGCGTGAATACACCGACCTTATTTCAGACAAGATCCGCGCCGCTGCGCGCGCGCGCATCAAGCCGCGCAGCGTCCAGCCGGCTGCGCCCCTGGGCGCCTTGCCGGCGCTGCGCAATCCTTTAACCTCGTCGGAAAAGCTGATCATCATTGGCGCGTCCACGGGCGGCACCGAAGCCATCCGCGAATTCCTGATGCAGATGCCATCGGATTGCCCTGGCATTTTGATAGCCCAGCATATGCCGGAAGGGTTCACCACGTCGTTTGCACGCCGCCTCGATTCGCTGTGCAAGATCAGCGTGGTGGAGTCAAGCGGCAATGAACGGGTGCTGCCCGGCCACGCGTATATCGCGCCGGGCCATTCGCATTTGCTGCTGGCGCGTTCCGGCGCCAACTACGTCACCAGGATCGAGCAGACCGATCCCGTCAACCGGCACCGTCCATCCGTCGACGTGCTGTTCCGGTCGGCTGCGCTTGCAGCGGGCAAGAATGCCATGGGGGTGATTCTCACCGGCATGGGCAAGGATGGGGCTGCCGGGATGCTGGCCATGAAGGAAGCAGGAGCGTATAACTATGCGCAGGACGAAGCGTCGTGCGTCGTGTTCGGCATGCCGCGTGAAGCGATCTTGCTGAATGGACACCACGAGATTGGCGCCCTGCGCGACTTGCCCGGGATGGTCCTTAATCACTTGGCAACACATGGCGGCAGAGCGTTGCGCGTTTGATCCGTTCGACATGCTTTTCGGTGTTGTTTTATCGCCGTAGGGCAACAAAACTGCTATGCTGAGGAATGCTTAAATGCACGCCGAAGTCTATCGATAACCAGAGTAAAAGAATCACGGAGCACTAAATGGCTGATCCAAAAATGCGTTTTTTAGTAGTGGACGATTTCTCGACAATGCGCCGCATTGTGAAGAATTTGTTGAAGGAATTGGGTTACGCCAACGTCGATGAGGCTGAAGACGGCGTACAGGGCCTGGCCAAGCTGCGCGGCGAAACGTTCGATTTCGTGGTGTCGGACTGGAACATGCCAAATATGGATGGCCTGACCATGCTGCAGCAGATCCGTGCCGACCCGGCACTGTGCAAGCTGCCGGTCCTGATGGTGACGGCCGAAGCGAAGAAGGAAAATATTATCGCCGCGGCCCAGGCCGGCGCGAATGGCTATGTGGTCAAGCCATTTACCGCTGCCACGCTGGACGAGAAACTCAACAAGATTTTCGAGAAACTCGAAAAAGCCGGAGCGTAATATGGCCGATCAGATTGCCGACTCGACTTCAAACGATGAAGTCCTGAGCCGGATTGGCCACATGACGCGCGCGCTGCACGAAAGCCTGCGCGGGCTTGGCCTCGACAAGCTGATCGAGAAAGCCGCGAGCGACATTCCGGACGCGCGCAACCGGCTCGACTATGTGGCCCGGTTGTCCGAAAAAGCCGCGCAAAAAGTGCTCAATGCCACCGATGCGGCCATGCCGCTGCAGGACACGGTCGACCAGAGCGCTGTTTCCCTGCGCGATGGATGGCAGGCGCTGCTTGACAGCGATAGCAGCCATGACGCGCCATGGCGCGCCCTGGCGCTGCGCACGGTTAGCGACCTGGACGCCTCTCGCACGGCCGTGGCCGGTACCAAAAGCCATCTGATGGACATCATGATGGCGCAGGACTTCCAGGATTTGACCGGGCAGGTGATTAGCAAGGTTGCCGTGATCACGCAAACGCTCGAGCAACAACTGGTGCAGATGCTGGTCGATTTTGCGCCCGAGGAAGTGCGGCGCGAGCTCGACACTGGTTTGTTGAATGGCCCGCAGATCAATCCCGAGGGAAAAAGCGACATTGTTGCAGACCAGACCCAGGTCGACGACCTGCTCGACAGCCTCGGCTTTTGATGACGCGCCGGATTCGATCCGGCTTTTTATTTTCCGACTCCCATTTCGTCACCAACTCACGATTTACCAGGCAACCTGATCATGCATCACACAAACTTTATCGTGCGCGAACCCTTGCTCGATCCGAAGCAAAGGGTGATCGGCTACGAACTTTCCTGGCAGCAGCAGGGCGCCCAGAACATCCGCGACGCCGACCTCGAGGCGCTGGTCGCTTTTGTTGCAGAACACGTCAATGACGACGAGCGCGGCTGGCTGCTGCGCGACAAGATCCTGTTCCTCGACGCGGTCCCGGCCATGCTGTCGACCGATGCGCTGTTTGCGCTGCCGCCTGAACGCACCGTGCTGACCATGAAGGCCGCCGACCTGGCGAATGCCGATGTGCTGGCGGCCGTGCAGGGTTTGCGCGCCGGCGGCGTCGGCATCTCGATCCGCGGCAACGATATTTCGCACCTCGGCAACAATTTGAACCAGAGCGCTTCCTGGCTGGAAGTGCGCTTTTCCGGCACCGATGTCGGCGCCCAGGCGCGGGCATATGCGGCCGCCAAGCAATCGTCGGTGCGCATGGTTGGCCGTCCAGTCTCGACCTGGGGCGACTTCGACGCCTGCGCCGCGCTCGGCCTCGATGCGTTCGTCGGCAAGCTGCACCTGACCCCGCGCACCGGCCCCCCGGTCAAGGGCCTCAACCCGGCCCAGGGCATCATCCTGCAGCTGATGCAGATGGTGCAGGGCAATGAAGACATCACCAAGCTGGAAAGCGTGCTCAAGCGCGACCCGGCGCTGTCGTACAAGCTGCTGCGCTTCATCAACTCGGCCGGCTTTGGCGCCACGCGTGAAATCCAGTCCCTGAAGCAAGCCATCTCCATGCTGGGCTACGCGCCGCTGTACCGCTGGCTGGTGCTGCTGCTGGCAACGGCCAGTACCAGTGGCTACTCGCCCGTGCTGATGGAAACGGCAGTCGTGCGCGGCCGCCTGACGGAACTGCTGGGCGTGGCAACCCTGGGGCGCGCCGAAGCGGAAAACCTGTTCGTCGCCGGCATGTTTTCCTTGCTTGACCGCTTGCTGGGCCTGGACATGAAGGAAGTGCTGGAAACCATCCAGCTGCCCGACGAAGTGGTGCGCGCCTTGCTCACGCGCGGCGGCAAATACGGCGCCTACCTGGCGCTGGCCGAAGCGTGCGAACTCAATTCCAACCTGGTCGCCTCGCTGGCGCGCATGCTGGCCATCACGCCGCATGACGTCAACAAGGCGCACCTGTCGGCGCTGGCCTGGGCGCAGAACGTCAGCGCGTAAACGAAAGGGCAGGGCGGATGGTTGCTTGCGACTTGGCCCTGCTTGAACGCTGGTTGACTGGCTGGAGCTTGTCGCGCGGCCTGCCGGTGCCGTACCATGCCGCCGGTGGCCTGGCGGTTGACGTCGGATTCCCCAACCAGCTGCGCCGCCATGTTTTTGCCGATGCCGGGCCTGCGCTGCAGGCTTGCGCCAATACCATACACACTCCCTTCATTTACCTCAAGGCGGCTGTCCATGCCGACGAGCTGCGAAGGGTACTGGATGCGCGCTGGGTGGTCGAGGCGCCGCGCTCCATGATGATCCACGCCGGCGCCATGGCGCCGGCTTGCCCGCTTCCCGCGGGTTATCGCACCCAACTGACCGCCGAGCATGGCGGCTATCTCATCCGCGTCCTTGATGCTGCCGATGTAGTGGCGACGTCCGGACGCATCACGCTGCACGACGGCACCGCTGTGTTTGACCGCATCGCCACGCATGAACACTATCGCCGCCAGGGCCTGGCCAGCGCACTGATGCTGGCGCTGGACGCGCTCGCAGTGCAGGCGGGCGTGTCCGAACGCCTGTTGTCCGCGACCGAAGCCGGCGCGGCACTGTACGCCAAGCTGGGGTGGCAGCGCCTGGCGCCGTATGCCAGCGCTGTCCTTGCCTGAGCGAAATCAGCAAGCCGGCAATACCCGCACGAGCCCGCTTGACGTCGATCGGCATTGTCGGGAACTTTTATATAATCGCAACCGAGTCAGGCTTCCGACTTCTCGTGATGGCAACCTGATATGGTGCACCGTATGGCCACTTTCGGCCAGAAGCGGTCCTTCAAAAAGACATGAACCGACATAGGCCTCAAATGCTGCATAGCAGGTTTTTCTTGATCGAAGCCCAAAGCACGACATCGGTCGAGTTGGCGCAGTACTTGCCAGAAGATGAGCTTTTGCTCTGCTGTTCGCCGCAGCTGATGAGCCACGAGTTCGGCGATAAGTCGGGATGGACAGAGCAGGACATGTGCTTGGTTGTGAAGCTGGCCTATCTCGCGCAGACACTGGACATCTTTCAGGAAGAGCAAGAGCGCGCTCATGTGTTCGGTGCAGCGAATATTTCTGAAGCAGTATTCGACCGCTGGTGGTCGATAAAACCCATCGAATACCTAGGCCGAACTGTGGAGTCAAGCCAAGAATTGAAGTTGTGTGCTTGCAAACTCGATCCGGGCGATCGTCCCATGGTCGCGACGTGGTTGCGGCAGGTTATTGACGCATAGCTGTCTATTCGCTCGGCTGGCAAGGTCCGCTTCGGGTCGGAACCGGCCTGTCGTGACATTTAAAGGATTCCCCAATTTGTGAGATGTTATCCTGCTGCGATGGCTCACTTTAAGCAGGCCCATTTGATTCTTGCCCATTCATAGCGCAGTTCTACACCGTGAAACAGGTGTTTAAACGACTGCGTCACGACCGTGAAACAAAACTTTAAGAGGATAGAGTATGTCATCATCATGGGATCATCCCGGAGCACAACGTACCGTTGTCGACTTGCATAGTTATGTAAGCTACTGGTACATTTTTCTAGCAGCTTTGTCTGCATTTGTTACATTTGTGAAATGGCAGGACGAATCGGCGGCAAGCACACTTGCCATGGCGATCGGTCTCGCCGTACTCGCGTTAATACACCGCAAAACAAGTGATGCAGCGGAAAGTAATAAGCCATGGGTTCCCTTAGCCTCAATACTGCTGGCTTTTCCCTTGCTTTTATCGGTCCCTATTGGAACTTGGCTCGGTATCCGGCTCATGATCAATGCGCCGCAGTTAAAAAGGGGCGCAGAGCCCTCTTAATTGCCCGTCTGACTCTCGCCATCCATGAGGCAACG
>Ga0265780_10000386_pt1 | contig 70117 bp, 62 predicted proteins | sample P1T30metagenome_FD_192432 | JGI IMG/M metagenome (GOLD analysis project Ga0265780, IMG submission 192432) | Plant litter microbial communities from East Loma Ridge, Irvine, California - P1 T30 | ecosystem: Environmental > Terrestrial > Plant litter > Unclassified | place: USA: California...
ACGGTTGCGACGGGAAATGACCACGCCTTCGTACGCCTGGGCGCGCTTGCGCGTACCTTCGACGACGTTGACGTTGACGATAACGGTATCGCCAGGTGCGAAGTCAGGGAGCGTGCGGCCGAGGCGCGCAATTTCTTCCTGCTCAAGTTGTTGAATCAAGTTCATTTTTATAACTCCAATAACCATCTTGCTGGCACTACCAACGCCCAGTAGAGGATGGGGTTCGAGCGATGGCAACATGCCAACGCTCAGGGACTGCGGTTGCTACACAGGTTTTACGAAACCTGCCAAAAACTGCTCATCGGCCTTGGTCAGCTGGCCGGCGCTGCGCGCCTGGTCCAGCAGATCGGGCCGTTTGGTTGCGGTCGCCTCCAGCATGCGCTGGCGGCGCCACTTGATGATCTCTGCGTGGTTGCCACCCATTAAAACTGGCGGCACCGGCACGTCTTCATATACTTCAGGCCGCGTGTAATGGGGCGAATCGAGCAGGCCGTTGACAAAGCTGTCTTCGACTGCCGACGCATCGTCGCCCAGCACACCCGGCAATTGCCGCACCACCGCATCCATCAACGCCATCGCCGGCAATTCACCGCCGGACAGCACGAAGTCGCCGAGGCTGATTTCCTCGTCGACGCAGCGGTCCAGCAAACGCTGGTCGACTGCTTCGTAGCGGCCGCACAGTACCACCAGGCCCGGCTCGTTTTTCAACGCCATCACGCGTGCATGCGTCAGGGGTTTACCCTGGGGCGACATGAACACGACACGCGGCGCCGGCAAACCCAGGTCGACCTGGCGCTGCTTCGCTGCTGCAATCGTTGCCTCAAGCGGTTTGGCCATCATCACCATGCCGGGGCCGCCACCGTAGGGGCGGTCGTCGACAGTGCGGTGGCGGTCCGTCGTCAGGTCGCGTGGATTCCACACGGTCAGGTGCCAACGCTGCTGCTCGAACGCACGGCGGGTAACGCCGGACTGCGTCAGGGCGGCAAACATTTCGGGAAACAGGCTGACGACATCAAACTGCATGGTGCGGCTCCAACTGTGGCTGGTTAATAATCCAGGCCCCAGTCGACAGTAATCTTTTTGCCGGCCAGGTCGACAGTTTTGACGAACTGGTCCACGTAAGGAATCAGGCGTTCAGTCTGTTTCTCGTCACTACCAGGCACCGGCAACGGCGTAATGCGCAAAATCGACTGTGCGCCGTTGTGCATCATGTCGGTGACTGGCCCGAGCGCTTCGCCCTCGAGGTTCACGACATCCAGTCCGATCAGGTCGGACCAGTAATATTCTTCCGCAGGCAAGGCCGGGAACTGACTGCGCGGAATCGACACGGCGGCACCCTTGAGTGCTTCCGCAGGATCCCGGCCAACCACACCGGCCAACTGGGCCACGACGTCGCCGCCGTGCAATTTGGCGGTCCGTACTTTCACGGGGCCAAGGCTGGGTTTGTCCAGCCACCAGGTCTTCACGTTCAGCAGCGCATCCGCATCCGTCGAAAACGGCGTCACGCGGATCGAACCGGTGATGCCGAACGGACCGGAAACGTACCCGACTTGCGTCAGGTCGTCGGGCGGCTGCACTGCTGCTGAATCGCTCAAACCTGTTTACTTCTTCTCAGCTATTAAGCTGCAACTGCTGGCTGCGAAGCAACCAGGCGGGCAACGGTTGGCGACATCTGTGCGCCCACGCCTTGCCAGTACGCCAGACGGTCAGCGGTAATACGCAGACCGACTTCGCCACCGGATGCCATCGGGTTGTAGAAACCGATGCGCTCGATGAAACGGCCGTCACGACGATTACGCGAGTCGGTTGCAACGATATTGAAAAACGGGCGCTTTTTGGCGCCTCCACGAGCTAAACGAATAACGACCATAATAATTCCAAAAAGTTGTGCTGGGCGGAAAAAGCCGACAATTATAGCGCGCAATGCCGCACAGCAGCAAGCGGTAATGAAGACAGGGCGCGTAGTCGGGTGAATCGGCGATTATCGCCTATTTCGACGCTCCTGACCATCCCCGCGAACGCGGGGACCCATACTACGCACGCGTTGTGTTAACCGATGGATTCTCAAAAAGATGTGCTGCGCCCTGGATATCGCCGATACTGTCCGCTTTCCGAACAGAAAAATCCGCATGCCGACTCCGCATAAAAACAAGACACTTGCCACTTTCCTGGCCCTGGCCTTCGGCGCCATCGGCGTGCACCGGTTTTATTTGCGCGGCCCGTACGACCGGCTGGGCATCCTGCATGTGTGCTGCATCCCCGTCATGGGCATGGTGTACGGCGCCGGCCGCGCACCGAATGTTTTCTGGGTGCTGTTGCCGCTGCTGGTGTCGGCAATTATCGGCTACCTGGAAGCGCTGCTGATCGGCCTGACACCGGACGACAAGTGGGATGCGCGCCACAATGCCGCGTCAAGCCACCGCAGCGATACCAGCTGGATCGTGGCGCTGTTGCTGGTGCTGACCATGCTGGTTGGCACCACGACACTGATCGCGACGATGGCGCGGCTGTTCGACCTGGTCTATTCCGGGGGCGTGTACGGCTGAACGCGCGTTATGCTGGCGTCGATGGCGTCGCGTACAGTTTCAGCACGCCATGGCCGCCATCCGGATCAAACGTGCGCTCGTAGACCAGCCCCAGTTTTTCCAGCACCCGGCTGGACGCGCCATTGGCCGGCTGCACCAGGCCAATGATGCGCGTGATGCCGTGCTGCACCCTCCCCTGCGCCATCAATGCGCGGGCGCTCTCGGTGGCGTATCCCTTGCCCCAGCAATCGGGCAGGAAACGGTAGCCGATATCGGTTTCCTCCAAGTCATCGACGAATTTCAGGCCACTGAACCCGACCAGGCGGCCCGAGCTTTTTTCAATACAGGCCATGCGGCCGTAGCCGTGCACCCGGTAGTCGTGCAGCGGGCGCGTCAGCAACGTGTCGCGCACCTGCTCGATCGAGGATTGGGCGTCTTCACCGGTGTAGCGCAGCACGGCCGGCAGGCTGACCAGCGGCCAGTATGCTTCGGCATCGTCCAGCGTAAAGGGGCGCAGCAGCAATTGGGGCGTCTCAAGGATCATTGGTGGCTCATCGTTGACAGGAATGCGCGCTGGCGCAAATGGCTGGACAGGAAGGCGCCGACTCGCCGTTCGTAGTCAGGGCCGGCATAGGCGTGCAAATTGACATGGGCGGCGCCGTCGACCAGCCAGAGCGCCTTGGCGGATGGAACGGCAGCAAATATCCGCCGTGTTTCAGCGGCAGGCGTCTGCGTATCGGCCATCCCGGAAATAATGAACACCGGCGAGGTCATCATGGCGATATCGACAATGGGCCGCAGGGACGCTGGTGCGACCTGTACGCGCCAGGGCAACTGGCGCACCAGCAGCGGCATGCTCCAGGCGCCAGGCGCGCCCAGGCGCAGACGCAGGCGGTTGGCCACGGCCTCTTCAATGGTTGGGTACATCGACTCCAGCACGACCGCATCCAGGGCAGGCGCCGGATGGGCCAGCACGAGCGCGGCTGCCCCCAGCGAGACGCCGATCGCCCCAATGCGCTCGCCAGGCGCCTGCGTGCGCAGCCAGGCCAGCGCGGCATTCACGCCGTCCTTTTCACGCGCCCCGAAGGTGATGCGGTCGCCACCGCTTTCGCCGTGCGCCGGCAAGTCGATCATCAGCACGGTGTAGCCATCGCGGGACAGGAAGCGCGCCCGCCCAAGCATCTCGCTCCGGCTCGACCGTACTCCGTGTAACAGCAGCACCGCACCAGCACCAGGCCGGCCACGGATCATCCAGCCGGCCACGGTACCGATCCGGACATTCTCCGCCTGCAATTCCGGCGGCGCGTCGCCCAGCGTGCCGCGCGACGGCGCGCTGAGCACTTCGCCCGCCCCCAGCACCACAGCGATGCCGGCAAGTGCCACGACGACGCCAGGCAGCAGCCAGGATTTCACATACCGCATGCATTCGCCATTCGCAATAAATTAGATACAGGAAATATATCTGAATTCATTGCTGCTGTGCCGCAAACACGTACGCATTTTAAAGTCGACGCCGGGGCGAGATTGGGGACAGCTAGGGTGTCGGGGCGGGCGGCGGTGTCGGCTCCGGCGGCGGCGGCGGTATGGGTTCGGGAATTGGATCGTGAATTGAAGCGGACGCAGGTACGACCGGCACGACCGCTACCGGCGTCTGTACCGCCGTGACAGGCGCATTGCTGCCATTGCCGCATGCTGAGGAGAACAACGCAAACAAGGCCATGCACAACCGTGCTGCCAAGGTGCGCAGGGAGAAGGACTGCATGATGGCGCTCCTGCAAATGAAGGAACTGCCATCTTGCGCGTCCACCCCGTCTCATCCTTGGCAGGCCTCAAGCGCGCGCGGGAACTAAAAAGGCAGCCCGCGGGCTGCCTGTCGAACGGGGAGCGAGTGCGTCAAAACTGGGCTTCGTCCAGCGCCAGCACACCGGCGCTGCCTTCGATGATGGACGTCCGCAAGCCTGGCGCCTGGGTCAGGAAGTGGTCGGCAAAGAACCGCGCCGTGCCGATTTTTGCGCGCATGAATGCGGCATCGCCCTCGCCTGCTTCCAGCTTGCACTGCGCCACGATGGCCGCGCGCGCCATCTGCCAGCCGCCCAGCACAATGCCGGCCAGTTTCAGGTACGTCACACTGCCGGCAAACACGGCCTTGATGTCGGATTTGGTGTTGCCCACAACGTAATTGACCACCTCTTCCAGAGCGCTGCTGGCGGCGGACAACTGGCGCAGGATCGCGGCCATGTCGTCGCCGTCGCGCACGGCCAGTTGCTCCTGGGTGTCGCGTACGCGCGCCAGGATGGCTTTCGCCGTGGCGCCGCCGTCGCGCACGGTCTTGCGGCCGACCAGGTCGTTGGCCTGGATCGCGGTCGTGCCTTCGTAGATGGTGAGGATTTTGGCGTCGCGGTAGTGCTGGGCAGCGCCGGTCTCTTCAATGAAACCCATGCCGCCGTGCACTTGCACGCCGTCGCGCGCAACGTGTTCCGACATCTCCGTCGACCAGCCCTTGATGATGGGCACCAAATATTCGTAGATGGCGAGATTGGCCTTGCGCGTTTCAGGATCCGGGTGGTGATGGGCCAGGTCGGACAAGCCTGCGCCCACGTATGCCAGCGCGCGCGCCGCCTCGGTCTGCGCGCGCATCGACATCAGCATGCGGCGCACGTCCGGGTGGTGAATGATCGCCACCGGGCCGGCGGAGCCAGCCAGGTCGCGCGACTGCACGCGGGCTTTTGCGAAGGCAACTGCCTGCTGGTACGCGCGGTCGGCCAGGCCAATGCCCTGCAGGCCGACGCCAAAGCGCGCCGCGTTCATCATGATGAACATGTACTCGAGGCCGCGATTTTCTTCGCCGACCAGCGTGCCGATGGCGCCGCCGTTGTCGCCGAACTGCAGCACCGCAGTCGGGCTGGCCTTGATGCCAAGCTTGTGCTCGATCGACACGCAATGCGCATCGTTGCGGGCGCCCAGCGAGCCGTCGGCGTTGATCAGGAACTTGGGCACGATGAACAGCGAAATGCCTTTCACGCCTGGTGGCGCATCAGGCGTGCGCGCCAGCACCAGGTGGACGATGTTTTCGGTGAGGTCGTGTTCGCCGTAGGTAATGTAGATCTTGGTGCCGAACACTTTGTAGGTGCCGTCGCCCTGCGGCACGGCGCGCGTGCGCACGGCGGCAAGGTCGGAGCCGGCTTGCGGCTCGGTCAGGTTCATGGTGCCGGTCCATTTACCGGATACCAGGTTCTCCAGGTACGTGGCTTTGTCGGCGTCGGAGCCGGCAGTCAGCAGCGCTTCGATGGCGCCGTCGGACAGGAGCGCAACCAGCGCAAACGAGATCGACGCAGCGTTGAGCATTTCGATGCACGGCGTGGCCAGCAGCTTGGGCAAGCCCTGCCCACCAAAATCGACCGGGTGCTGCACACCCTGCCAGCCGGCTTCGGCAAACGCTGTGTGCGCTTCCTTGAAACCTTTCGACGTGGTGACCTGGCCGTCGTGCCAAAAGCTCGGTTCCTTGTCGCTGGCGTGATTGAGTGGCGCAATCACGTTGCTGCAGAACTTGGCGTTTTCTTCGAGGACGGCTTCGGCAGTGTCGATGGTGGCGTCTTCACAGCCGGGCAGCTGGCTGATGTCGGCCAGGCCGGCCAGTTCGTTCATGACGAACAGCATGTCTTTCAGGGGGGCGTTGTAACTCACGGCGTGTCTCCTTAATTTTTATGTAAAAACGTCATCCTCGCGCAGGCGAGGACCCATCACATCTTCGATTCATTGCAACACTGATCGTAAGTGATATGGGTCCCCGCCTCCGCGGGGATGACGGTTTTAAAAGTGGCGTCTACAAGAGCGCCTGCTCGATGCTGGCTCCTGATCAGCCCAGCGCTTTGACCAGCTCCGGCACCACCTCGAACAGGTCGCCGACGATGCCGTAGTCCGCCACCGAGAAGATCGGCGCTTCCGGATCCTTGTTGATGGCAACGATGGTTTTCGAATCCTTCATGCCGGCCAGGTGCTGGATCGCGCCGGAGATACCGACAGCGATGTACAGCGTTGGCGCGACGATCTTGCCGGTCTGGCCAACTTGCCAGTCGTTCGGCACGTAGCCGGCGTCGACTGCAGCGCGCGAGGCGCCCATGGCAGCGTTCAGCTTGTCGGCCAGGGGTTCGAGCAGTTTGAAGTTGTCGCCCGAACCCATGCCGCGGCCACCAGACACGATGATCTTGGCGGCGGTCAGTTCCGGACGGTCGGACTTGGCCAGCTCGCGGCCGACAAATGTCGACTTGCCGGAGTCGGCAACAGCGGTGACGGATTCCACGGCAGCTGCGCCGCCGGTGGCAGGGGCTGCATCGAAGCCGGTGCCGCGCACGGTGATGACCTTGACGGCATCGCCTGACTGCACCGTGGCGATGGCGTTACCGGCGTAGATCGGGCGCTCGAACGTGTCCGGGCCATCGACCTTGGTAATTTCCGAAATCTGCGCGACATCCAGCTTGGCGGCCACGCGCGGCAGGATGTTCTTGCCGTAGGCGGTCGCTGGCGCCAGGATGTGCGAGTACGCGCTGGCCAGGGCCAGGATCTGCTCAGCCACGTTCTCGGCCAGGCCGTCGGCAAAATGCGGCGCATCGGCAACCAGCACTTTGGTGACGCCGGCGATCTGCGCGGCGTCGCTTGCAGCAGCACCGGCATTGCTGCCGGCAACCAGGATGTGGACCTCGCCACCGCAGGCAAGCGCGGCGGTGACGGTGTGGTGGGTGCTGCCCTTCAGGCTGGCGTTGTCGTGTTCGGCAATGACTAATGCGACCATGATATTCCTTGTATGGTGAGTGGCCAGTGGCCTTAGATGACTTTGGCTTCGGTGCGCAGCTTGGCGACCAGCGTGGCGACGTCGGGCACCTTGATGCCGGCCGAGCGCTTGGCCGGCTCAACCACTTTCAGCGTTTTCAGGCGCGGGGCGACATCGACGCCCAGGTCTTCGGGCTTGACCACTTCCAAAGGCTTTTTCTTGGCCTTCATGATGTTCGGCAGCGTCACATAGCGCGGCTCGTTCAGGCGCAGGTCGGTCGTGATGATGGCCGGCAGCGTGAGCGCCAGTGTTTCCAGGCCGCCGTCGACTTCACGGGTGACCGTCACCTTGCCGTCTTCGAGCACGACTTTCGACGCAAAAGTCGCTTGCGGCCAGCCCAGCAGGGCAGCCAGCATCTGGCCCGTCTGGTTGGAATCGTCGTCGATGGCCTGCTTGCCGAGGATGATCAGCTGCGGCTGCTCTTTGTCAGCCAGCGCTCTCAAGACCTTGGCCACGCCCAGCGGCTCGGTGTCGCCGGCGGTTTCCACCAGGATGGCGCGGTCGGCGCCAATGGCCATGCCGGTGCGCAGGGTTTCCTGGCACTGGGTCACGCCGATCGAGACTGCCACCACTTCCGTGACCTTGCCGGCTTCCTTCAGGCGCATTGCCTCTTCCAGCGCGATTTCATCGAAAGGATTCATCGACATCTTGACGTTGGCGATATCGACGCCGCTGCCGTCGGACTTGACGCGGACCTTGACGTTGTAGTCGACAACGCGCTTGACGGGTACCAGAACTTTCATGGGTATGCCTTTGAGAAATTTTGAAGTGATGACCGGCTGAAGTGACCTGAATTATAAGAGAAAAACGTCTTCCACACGAAATTAAAGCACGATCGTGCGATTTTTCGGTAGAGGAAAACGTCTAAACGTTTCGCAGCCGCAAATTACTTGCGGCGCATCAGGAACGTGAATTCGCCGTTGATATGGGTGTGGGCCAGGAGCGCGTTGCCGGTTTGCTTGGCAAAGGCCTGGAAATCACGCACGGAGCCGGTGTCGGTTGCGACGATGCGCAGGACTTGCCCGGTTTCCATGTCGGCCAAAGCTTTTTTAGCCTTGAGGATGGGCAGCGGACAGTTCAGTCCACGCGCATCCAGATCCTTGTGAAACTCCACGGTGTCGCTGTCGAGAGTGATATCGCTCATTACCTGCCTGCTGGGGATGGTGGTGCTCATTCACCGCATACTACTCCAATTCGCGGAGCATGACGCGGTGCACCAAATTTATTGACTTCCTGTTGCGTGGTCGCAACTGATGTTACGGCGCCGGTGCGGCTCCATGCCATTTATGCACGGTTGCATTGCAAATGTGGTAGGGATCCGCGCCTGCGCCTGCACGCTATTTCAGATACAGCGCTCATCAGGCCCGGTCGGCAACCCAGGCCGGCACGCCAGCCAGCGCCTGCGCCAGCCCAGCCGGCTCGGTGCCGCCGGCTTGCGCCATGTCGGCCCGCCCGCCGCCCTTGCCGCCAACCTGCTTGGCGACAAAGTTGACCAGCTCGCCTGCTTTGACCTTGCCGGTCGCATCTGCCGTGACGCCGGCGATCAGGCTGACCTTGCCGTCGACGACACTGGCCAGCACGATGGCGGCTGTCTTCAGCTTGTCCTTGAGCTTGTCCATGGTTTCACGCAGGCGCGCCACGTCGGCGCCTTCCAGCACCGCTGCCAGCACCTTGATGCCGTTGACATCAACTGCCTGGCTGACCATCTCGTCGCCCTGCCCCGAGGCCAGTTTGGATTTGAGCGCTGCCAGTTCTTTTTCCAGCGACCGGACCTGGTCCTGTACCTGGCCAATGCGCGACGTCAATTCTTCCGGATTGGTTTTCAGGGCGCCGGCTGCTTCCTGCAGGCGTTTCGTCATCGACTGCACCAGCGCCAGCGCGCCTTCGCCCGTCACGGCTTCGACGCGGCGGATGCCGGCCGCCACACCGCTTTCGGAGACGATCTTGAACAGGCCGATATCGCCAGTGCGGGTCACGTGGACGCCGCCGCACAGTTCTTTCGAGGAACCGATATCGAGCACGCGCACTTCGTCGCCATACTTTTCGCCGAACAGCGCCATCGCGCCATGCTTGACGGCGTCGTCAAACGACATATGCTGCGCGTTCGTGGCGTGGTTTTCCAGGATCTCGCGGTTGACGATGACTTCGACGCGGGCAATCTCGTCTGCCGTCAGCGGCGCGTTGTGGCTGAAGTCGAAACGCGTTTTGTCGGGGTCGACCAGCGAACCCTTTTGCGCCACATGGCCGCCCAGCACTTCGCGCAGCGCCTTGTGCATCAGGTGCGTGGCCGAGTGGTTGCGGATGGTGCGGGCGCGCTTGGCCTCATCCACCTGGGCGTCGACTGTGTCGCCGACTTTCAGCGAACCGGTTTTCATGACGCCGTGGTGGCCGAAGACGTCCGCCTGGATTTTCAACGTATCTTCGACTTCGAATCCATTGGCGCCGTTGCCAATCAGGCCGTGGTCGCCCACCTGGCCGCCGGACTCGGCGTAGAACGGGGTCGTGTCGAGCACGACGATGCCGGCCTGGTCGGCCTTGAGCTCCTGCACCGACACGCCTTCGCTGTACAGCGCGATGACATGGGTGTTGTGGACCAGGCTGTCGTAACCGACGAACTTGGTTTTCTCGCCGGTGTACTCGACGCTGGCAGCCATCTTGAACTTGCCGGCCGCGCGCGCGGTTTTCTTTTGCTGTTCCATTGCGGCCGTAAAGCCGGCCTCGTCCAGCGTGATGCCCCGTTCGCGGCAGATGTCGGCGGTCAGGTCGAGCGGGAAGCCGTAGGTGTCGTACAGGGTGAAAGCGGTGGCGCCGTCGAGGTTCTTGCTGTCCTTGGCCAATTGCGCCTCCAGGATTTTCATGCCGTTTTCCAGCGTCTCGCCGAACCGCTCTTCTTCCGCCTTCAGAACCTGCGCGACCCGCTCTTTCGCTTCGTGAAGTTCCGGATACGCAGCACCCATTTCAATGTCCAGGTCTTCCACCAGTTTGTGGAAGAACGGTTTCGTCTGGCCCAGTTTATGGCCCTGACGCAAGGCGCGGCGAATGATGCGGCGCAGCACATAGCCGGGGCCTTCGCTGGCCGGAATGACGCCATCGACGATCAGGAAACTGGCCGAGCGGATATGGTCGGCAATCACTTTCAACGAATTGTCGTGCAGGTCGGTACAGGCAGTTTCGCGCGCGGCAGCCTTGATCAAGGCCTGGAACAGGTCGATTTCGTAGTTGCTGTGCACATGCTGCAAGATGGCGGCGAGGCGCTCGAGGCCCATGCCGGTGTCGATCGACGGTTTCGGCAACGGCGACATATTGCCCGCTTCATCACGCACGAACTGCATGAACACCAGGTTCCAGATTTCAATGAAGCGGTCGCCATCTTCGTCCGGCGAGCCTGGCGGGCCGCCCGGAATCTCGGCGCCGTGGTCGTAGAACACTTCGGTGCACGGGCCGCACGGGCCAGTGTCACCCATCTGCCAGAAATTGTCCGACGCGTAACGAGCACCCTTGTTGTCGCCGATGCGGATGATGCGCTCGGCAGGCACGCCGATTTCGTTGGCCCAGATGTCGTAGGCTTCGTCATCTTCGAAATACACGGTGACGGTGAGTTTTTCTGCCGGCAAGCCATAGACTTTCGTCAGCAGTTCCCAGCAATAATTGATCGCATCGCGCTTGAAATAATCGCCGAAGCTGAAGTTGCCGAGCATCTCGAAGAACGTGTGGTGACGCGCGGTGTAGCCGACGTTTTCCAGGTCATTGTGCTTGCCGCCGGCGCGCACGCAGCGCTGCACGGACGTCGCGCGCGAGTATGGGCGCGAATCGACCCCAAGGAACACATCCTTGAACTGCACCATCCCGCTGTTGGTGAACAACATGGTCGGATCGTTACCGGGAACCAGCGAGCTGGAGCGGACAATCGCATGGCCTTTGGATTCGAAAAACTTCAGGAATTTGTCGCGGATGTCGGATGATTTCATGTCGTGGAGGCGAAGGATGGCAGCATGCTGATAAAGAAGTCGATTATAGCGTAGCGCCGTCGTTCGCTGTCAGCCCCCCTGCTCCTGAACAATTACCCAATAATGAGGGTCAGACTCAAATTGTTGAGCAATTGATCCAACTTTCAACCCCGCAGCCTGCTTGCCGCCATCACAAATACTGCAATCAATTACTCATTAAATCGACTCTGACCCTATTTGTTTTGCAATTGTTTCACCGAGCGATAAATGAGGGTCAGAGTAGAATTTTTGGGCAATTGTTCGAGGCAATCGGCGCGCGCGGGTCGTGTGTTGCGGCAGTTGAGTGCGATCAATTGGCAAACAATGCGACTCTGACCCTCATTGATGGGGACCTCGAAAAACCGTCGCGAGCGGCAGCAATGGTGGTTGAGAAGCGGAGCTGTACCGGCGTACAGCGAGCATCGCAGACCGCCAGGGCAACGCGCAGCAGGTTTTTCGAGCGTCCCTTATGGAACATTGATTTTGGCGAAGCCGGGGCCGATGAGGTCGAGGCGGTCGGTGCAGAGGGCGTCGACGCCCCATGCGAGGAGTGTGCGGGCACGGGCCGGGGAGTTGACGGTGTAGCAGAGCAAGCCAAAGCCGGCGGACTTGATGGCGTGCGCGGCGGCTTCAGTGAGGTGCTTGTGGCTGGTGTGGACGGCGACGGCGTCCAGTGCCATGGCGTGCGCTTGCCAGTCGGGCGGGAGGCGGTCGAACAGGCAGGCGCGCGGCACAGCCGGGGCGGCTTCGCGCGCGGCGGCCAGGGCGGCCATGCTGAACGAGGACAGCAGCGGCGCGGCCGGCGTGCCGAGTTCATCGGCGAACAGGGCAGCAGCGATGCGGCCCACGGTGGCGCCGGTGGCTGCTTCATGGCCGTCGACCGGCTTGATCTCGATGTTCATCCAGATACCGTTCGCCTTGCAATACTGCGCGTACTCGACAAAGTATGGCACCGGCTCGCCCGCGAAAGCGGCGCTGAACCAGCTGCCGGCGTCCATTGCCGCCAGCTCGGCTGCGTCGTAGTCGGGGATGGCGCCGCTGCCCGCCACCGTGCGGCCCAGGTACGGGTCGTGCAGGACCACCGGGACGCCGTCGCGCGCCAGCATGACATCGAATTCAATGGCCCGAAAGCCCAGCCGCGCGCCCTCCTTCACCGCAGCCAGCGTGTTTTCCGGCGCCAGCGTGCCGCCGCCCCGGTGCGCCACGACCCGTGCATACGGCCAGCTCACGACTGGATCGCCACGAGAAACCAGCCCAGCGCCAGCAGGTTGATGACGACGCTGACCCAGAACTGCAGCTGGAAACTGCGCTTGGCAGTTTTATGGCGCAACGTTTGCTGGGCCAGCAAGGCGCCCGGCCAGCCGCCCGCCAGGCCGATCAGCAGCAGGCGCCGTTCGCTGATGCGGCGCTGGCCCGAACGGGCGGCGGATTTGTCGCGCGCATAGTTGAAAAACGCGGTCACGCTGAAGAACAGGTACAGCGCCACGATGGCAGGCAGGATGTCCAGCAGGGCGGGGTCAAGGAATGGATGCATTGCGGAGAAAAATAAAAACGATGGCGCCAGCTTAGGTGGCCACTGGCGGAATGTCCACCGTGAATGTCCACACGGAAACCCAGTTCGGCCGGGGGCGTTCGGTATCGAACAGAGTGCGGCGTGTCTGGGCCCTATCCTGCATGTCTCTTTACTCACGGACCAGGAACCATCATGTCATTCGACTTAGGCAACTTGTTAAAGCAGTTCACCGGTGCGAATGCCGATCCTGCGCAAGCCGAGCAACACTTCGACCAGGTCGCCCAGACGGCGCCACGCGGACAATTGTCGCAAGGCTTGAGCCAGGCCTTCCGCTCCGACCAGACGCCGCCGTTTGGACAGATGGCAGCGCAGCTGTTCGGCAAGAGCGACCCGACCCAGAAGGCCGGCATGCTCAACCAGATTCTTTCCAGCCTCGGCCCCGGCGTATTGTCGTCGCTGGCCGGTGGCGCCCTCGGTGGCGGCCTCGGCAGCCTGTTTGGCGGCGGCGCAGCCGGCCAGCAGGGCACGCCACAGGTTACCCCGGAGCAAGCGGCAAAGATGACGCCGGAACAGGTCCAGCAAATCGCTGAAGAAGCCGAGAAGCACAATCCAAGCATCATCGACCGCATGGGCGACTTCTACGCCGAAAACCCGACGCTCGTCAAAGGCATCGGCGCCGCCGCACTGGCCATCGCACTGGGCCATATGGCACAGGGCATGCAGCGCGACTAACTTTTTTCACTCACCCACAACAAGGACAACACCATGGGCATCCTCAGCAATATCTTCCACAAAATTTTCCCGGGCTCGCATCCAGCTGCCAAGGGCCCTGCTGCAACGGCGCCAGCTGCACCGACCGCTGCGCCAGCCGCACCGGCAGCGCCTGCTGCACCAGCCGCAGCGCCAATGGCTGAAGTCGATGTGGAGGCCATCCTGTCCGGCATGCAGGCATCCGCCGGCCAGCAGCTGAACTGGCGCTCATCGATCGTCGACCTGCTGAAGTTGCTGGGCCTGGACAGCAGCCTGCAATCGCGCAAGGAACTGGCTGCTGAACTGCACTACACCGGCGACACCAACGATTCAGCGTCGATGAATATCTGGCTGCATCGCCAGGTGATGAACAAGCTGGCAGCGAATGGCGGCAAAGTGCCGGCAGACCTGAAAGACTAAATCAGCAAAATAAAAGCCGCGGCTCCCTGACGGAGGCCGCGGCTTTTTTACGCCTGAACGTAATCAGAAGTACGACAGGCCCAGCGCGCGGCGCACCTCGTCGACCGTGGCGGCCGCGACGGCGCGGGCGTTCATCGTGCCTTCCTTGAGCATCTGCAGCACTTGCCCTTTGTCCTGCGCATATTCCTCGCGGCGGGCGCGGATCGGCGCCAGCAGTTCCTGTAGCACGGCGTCCAGGCGTTTCTTGACGACGCTGTCGCCCAGGCCGCCACGTACGTAGTGGGCTTTCATTTCCTCCAGGGCAGCCTTATCGGTGTCGAACGCGTCCAGGTACAGGAAAGCCACGTTGCCTTCCAGGTGGCCGGGGTCGGCAACGAGCAAGTGCAGCGGGTCGGTGTAGACCTGCTTGACGGCGGCCCGGATCTGGTCGGCGGTGTCGCCCAGGTTGATGGTGTTGCCCAGCGATTTACTCATCTTGGCCTTGCCATCGATGCCCGGCAGGCGGCCGATTTCCGGCACCAGCGCTTTCGCTTCCACCAGGATCTCGCGGTTCACCAGCCGGTTGAAGCGGCGCACGATCTCATTGGTTTGCTCGATCATCGGGATCTGGTCTTCGCCCACCGGCACCAGGGTTGCCTTGAAGGCGCTAATATCGGATGCCTGGCTGGCGGGGTAGGTCAGGAAACCGGCAGGAATGTCGCGCTCGAAACCGCGCAGGCGGATTTCTTCCTTGACGGTAGGATTGCGCTCGAGGCGCGCCACGGTCACCAGGTTGAGGTAATAAAACGTCAGCTCGGCCAGTTCCGGCACTTGCGACTGGATGAAAATGGTTGTCTTGGCCGGGTCGATGCCAACCGCCAGGTAGTCGAGGGCAACTTCGACCACATTGCGGTGCACCTTGCCCGTGTCTTCCATGTTGTCGGTCAGCGCCTGGGCGTCAGCCAGCATGACGAACTGGCGGTACTGGTCCTGGTAGGCCACGCGGTTGCGCAGGCTGCCGACGAAGTGGCCCAGGTGCAGCGGGCCGGTAGGACGGTCGCCGGTCAGGATGACCGGGGCCGGTGGGGTGGTATTCAAACTCATCGAAACTCCTGGTAATGCCTCGATCCCGCCGCGCCAAACAACAACGCCACCTGGTCGAGGCGGCGTTCATTGACTTTTTACATCTCGTCGAGCGGCCGCGCTGCGTTAGCGGCGCCACCAATTGCGAGCATGCGGGAAGGGGAAATTCATGGACGGCAGGGTGACAGCTTACTGTCGCGATGTCAACTGGTGACCTGCCCTGCCACCGCGCGTTATAAGATAAGCCAGACCATCTCTTTCAGGGCTTATCGTGCACGAACAACACGCCTTCCCCTTCCTGCGCGAAATTTTGCTGTTCCTGGCGCTGGCCGGCATCCTGATTCCCCTGCTGCAGCGCCTGCGCATCAACCAGGTGCTGGGTTTCCTTGCTGCCGGCGCCCTGGCCGGGCCATTCGGCCTGGGTTTGCTGGCGCCGCAATATCCCTGGATGGCCTGGTTCACCTTTCCGCCCGGCCCGGGTGTCAGTGCGCTGGGCGAACTGGGGGTGCTGTTCCTGATGTTCATGATCGGCCTGGAACTGTCGGCGGCGCGGCTGTGGTCGATGCGCGGCTGGGTGTTCGGCGTCGGTGGCGCCCAGGTCCTGCTGACTGCCGCGGCCCTGGGCGGGGCCCTGTACCTGGCCGGGCAGCCGGTGGCCAGCGCGGCGATCCTGGGGCTAGTGCTGTCGCTGTCGTCGACTGCCGTCGTCATGCAGTTGCTGGGTGAACAGCACCGTACCCAGAGCCAGGTGGGCCAGGCGGCGTTTGCCGTGCTGATGCTGCAGGACCTGGCAGTCGTGCCCCTCCTGATCCTGATCGGCGCGCTGGGCAAAAGCAGCGGCAGCGACGACGGCGTCGCACTCATGGCGCTGGGCACCATTGCCAAGGCCAGCATCGCCATCGCCGTGATCTATGTCGTGGGCCGGCGCGTGGTGCACCCGCTGTTCCGCACCTTTGCCCGCCATCGCCAGCCGGATGTGTTCATGGCGCTGATCCTGCTGGCGACGTTCGGCATTGCCGGCCTGTCGGCCGCGGCCGGCCTGTCGATGGCGCTCGGTGCTTTGATTGCCGGCCTGCTGTTGTCCGAAACCGAGTTCAAGCATGAAGTCGAGCTGATGGTCGATCCCTTCAAGGGCCTGCTGATGGGACTGTTCTTCATGACGGTCGGCATGCAGATGGATACCCGTCAGGTGCTGGAAGCGCCGCTGTGGCTGGCTGGCGCCGTGCTGGGCCTGGTGGCCATCAAGACGCTGGTGGCGGCCGTGCTGTTTCGCCTGAAAGGCCTGGGCTGGGGCTGCGCTGTGGAAACCGGATTGCTGCTGGGACAGGGCGGCGAGTTTGCCTTCATCGTCATCGGCTACGCTGTCGCCGCGCGGCTGGTGGAACCCGGACTGGGCGCGCGCGTGCTGCTGGCCGTGGGCCTGTCGCTGTTCGCCACGCCGCTGCTGGCGCGCCTGGGCCGCATCATTGGCGCCCGCTGCGAGCCCGATCCTGCTGCCGTCGCGCCCCAGTTGGGCGGCGCCGCGCTGGAACAGGCGCGTGGCCGCATCATCATTGCCGGCTTCGGGCGCGTGGGCCAGCAACTGGCCAAGCTGCTGGCCGGCCAGAAAATCGCTTTTGTGGCGTTCGAGCAGGATGCCAAGCTGGTGGCCACACTGCACGCCCAGGGCTTGCCGGTGTACTTTGGCAATGCCTCGCAACCGGAGTTGCTGCGCCACGTCGACGCCGGCGCCGCCCCGGCTATCGTACTGACGATGGACCACCCCGGCGCAGCGCTGCATGCGGTGCGCGGCATCCGGCGCGAGTTTCCCGACGTGCCGCTGTTCGTGCGGGCGCGCGACGAGCACCAGGCCCGCATCCTGCGGCAGGCTGGCGCCACCATCGTGGTGCCTGAAACGCTTGAAGCGAGCCTGCAGCTGTCGGCTTTCGTACTCGAAGCGATGGGCCTCGACGCGCGCCGGGTCGATGACATCGTCGGTACCGAGCGCGACCTGTTTGCCGCCACGCTGGCGCCCGCGCCAGACACGCCGCCCCAGAAGGCCCAGCCGCTATAATCCGGCCATCCCTGCCACGATGATCGGAATGCACCATGACGGATCCAGACCAGCACGCCGCAGGCACGCCAGCAGTGCTGCCAAAAGCCCTCGGCCACATCAGGGTGCTCGACCTGTCGCGCGTACTGGCCGGCCCGTGGTGCGCGCAGAACCTGGCTGACCTGGGCGCCGACGTCATCAAGGTCGAGCGTCCGGGCGTGGGCGACGACACCCGCGCCTGGGGTCCGCCGTATGCACGCGACACGGACGGCAACAACACCACGGAAGCTGCCTACTATCTGGCTGCCAACCGCGGCAAGCGCTCGGTGACGGTCGACATTGCCAGTGCCGCCGGCCAGGCGCTGCTGCGCGAACTGGTCCTGCACTGCGACGTGGTGCTGGAAAACTTCAAGGTCGGCCACCTGCATCGTTACGGCCTCGACTACGACAGCCTGCGGGCCATCCGACCCGGCCTGGTCTACTGCTCAATCACCGGCTTCGGCCAGGATGGCCCCTACGCCCACCGCGCCGGCTACGACTTCCTGATCCAGGGCATGGGCGGCCTGATGTCGGTCACCGGCGAGCGCGATGCCCTGCCCGGCGGCGGCCCGCAAAAAGCCGGCGTTGCACTGACCGACATCATGACCGGCATGTACGCCACCGTGGCCATCCTCGCTGCGCTTACCCACCGCGACCGCACCGGCGCCGGCCAGCACATCGACATGGCGCTGCTCGACACGCAGGTCGCCATGCTGGCCAACGTGGGCAGCAATTACCTGAACACGGGTACGCCACCCCAGCGCTGGGGCAACGCGCACGCCAACATCGTGCCGTACCAGACCTTTGCCTGCCTCGACGGGCACATCATTGTGGCAGCCGGCAACGACAGCCAGTACCAGAAATTCGTCGAAGCAGGCGGCCGCCCCGACCTGGCGCACGATCCTTTGTTCGCCACCAACCCGCTGCGCGTGCAGCACCGCGACACGCTGGTGCCGCTGCTGGCCGCCATGGTAAGTACCCGCAGCCGCGCCGACTGGATTGCGCTGCTCGAAGCAGTGGGCGTGCCATGCGGACCGATCAACGACATCGGCGACGTGTTCGCCAACCCGCAAGTGCAGGCGCGCGGCATGGCCATCGACCTGCTGCATCCGAGCGCCGGCAGCGTCAAGCTCGTACGCAGCCCGATGCGCATGTCTGCCACGCCCGCCGGCAGCACCCTTCCCCCGCCGCTGCTCGGTGAACACACCGATGACGTGCTGCGGGAGATACTGGGCAAGAGCGCACCAGAGATTGCCGCCTTGCGCGCTGCCGGAGCGCTATAGCGCAGTACCGGGTGTCAGTGCAGCTTGTGTTTAAAGTCCGACAATTCGTCATGCACGCGCTTGACGGCTGCTTCGACTTGCGGCGATAACTGCGGGTTGGCGCGGCTGAGGCGCCGGGCTTCGTCGCCCATGTCTTCGAGTTTGTCGACCGCTGCTTCAATGCCGGACTGGTCCTTGGATGCCATCACGGGCTGGGCCTGGCTGTATTCCTGTGCGATACGGTCGATACAGCTGCGGATGTCCTGCGGCGCATCCTGGGCGGCCTGGCAGGCGCGCTGCGCTTCGTCGATGGTCACTTGCAGGTGCTGGAAGCGTTGGGCAATCTCGTTGGCTTGTAGCATGGTCAAGTCTCCTCATTACATTGAATGTCGAAGTTGGACACCATGCAGCCAGCGAAGTTCAGGGTTCAGTGGGTGCGATTGCAGCCGGCGCCAGCGGCGCCAGCGTGCGCAACCTGAACGCGATCATCAGCGCAACGCCCAGGATCGTGCCCAGCAGCGCCACCACGCCGCGCCACTGCCCATGCTCCCAGGCCACGCCGGCGCACCAGCCGACCACGCTCGATCCAAGATAATAAAAAAACAGGTACAGCGCCGAGGCCAGCGCCTGGGGCGCCCGTGCGCGCCGCCCGACCCAGCTGCTGGCCACCGAATGCGACGCAAAAAAGCCGAATGTGAACAATCCCATCCCCAGCACGATTGCGATCAGGGAATCGATCAGGGTCACGAGCAAGCCGCACGCCATCGCCCCCATCACCAGCCACAGCACGTTGCGCCGGCCCAGGCGGTCGGCCAGGCGCCCGGCCCAGACCGAGCTGAAAATGCCCAGCAAATACAGCAGCGACAGCAGCCCCACCACGCTGGGACGCAGCGCAAACGGCGCACCCAGCAGGCGGTAGCCAATGTAGTTGTACAGGCTGACAAACGCGCCCATCAGCAGGAAGGCAAGCGCGAACAGCCACGGCAGGCCGGCATCCGTGACGTGGCTGCGCACGCCGCGCACCAGGCCCGTCAATCCGCGCAGGTGCGGCAAACCCGGCCGGAAGTTTTTCGAGGCCGGCAGGCTGCGCCAGAATTCCCACGCCGCATACATGCCGGCCGCGCCCATCAGTCCCAGCGCCAGGCGCCAGTTGTAAAAGTCGCTGATCACGGATGTCACCAGCCGGCCCAGCATGCCCCCAAAAGCGCTGCCGCTGATATACAAACCCATCGACAGGCCAAGCGAACGGGGGTCGATTTCTTCGCTGAGGTACGCCATGGCAATTGCCGGCATGCCGCCCAGCATGAAGCCAAGCAGGCCGCGCAGCACCAGCAATTGTGGAAAGGTATGGGCAAACGCGCACAGGAACGTCAATATCCCGCCCAGCGTCATCGACGCCACCATCATCGGTTTGCGCCCGAACCGTTCCGACAGCATGCTCGACACCAGCAGCGACACGGCCAGCATGCCTGTCGACAGCGACAGCGCCAGGCTGCTTTGCGCCGCAGTGAGTGCAAACTCGTGGGACAGCATCGGCATCAGGGGCTGGACGCAGTACAGCAGCGCAAAGGTGGAAAAGCCGCCAAACATCATGGCGCGGTTGATGCGCCGGAAATCGGCAGCGCCAGGGCTGATGGGGGTAACGGGGAGGACGGCGGGAGAGGCGGACGCGGGCTGCATGACAATTCCTTTTTGACGAATCCATCTTAGGATTGCGCAGTCATACTGTCCAATATATATTTAACACGGTATTCATTGAAAAAATAGATGACTGGTCTTTCATGGAACTGCGCCACCTCCGTTACTTCATTGCCGTCGCTGAAGAGTTGCACTTCACGCGTGCCGCCGCGCGCCTGCACATCGGCCAGCCGCCGCTGAGCCAGGCCATCCAGGCGCTGGAGCACGATATCGGCGCCCAGTTGCTTGAGCGCAGCAAGCGCTGGGTCCGCCTGACGGAAGCCGGCAAGCTGTTCCTGATCGACGCCCGCCGCATCCTGGCGCTGGCGGACCAGGCCGGCGAGACCGCGCGCCGCGCGGCCCGGGGCGACGTGGGCGAATTGCGGATCGGCTTCACTTATTCGACGCCATACACGCCTCTCTTTGCCAAGCTGATCAACGGCTACCGCAGCCAGTTTCCGGCAGTCACCCTGACGCTGCACGAAATGGCCACGCTGCACCAGCTCGACGCCCTCGTCCACCGTACGCTCGACCTGTGCTTCATCCGCCCGCCCGACGGCCCCCTGCCCGACGGCCTGGAAAGCACGGTGCTGCGCGTCGATCCGCTGCTGCTGGTGCTGCCGGAAACGCACCCGCTGGCGGCGCAGGACGTCGTGCCGATCCGCGCGCTGGCCGGCTTGCCGTTCGTGATGTATCCAGCCAATGCCGGCGTCGGGATTTACGGCCTGATTTTCCGGCTGTGCCGGGCGGCCGGGTTCGTGCCGCATATTGCGCAGGAGGCGGGGGAAGCATCGACGATCATCGGGCTGGTGGCGGCCGGCTGTGGCATTTCGCTGTTGCCGTCGTCGTTCGACCGGATCCGGATGAACGGGGTGGTCTACCGGCCGGTCGATGACCCGGCCGCGACGACCCAACTGGTGCTGGTGCAGCGGGCGGGGGAACATAGTCCGCTCATCGATGCCTTTACCAAGCTGGCGCGGGAGGCGGCGGCCGTCCCCGCGGAGGCGGGGATCCATAGCACGCCAATCAAGCAGCTTTAGCGCGCACATTTGGGAACGCGCAGAAAGCGATGCCGCTCACCGTGCCATGCCCCCCGCCTGCGCGGGGGTTACGGATACTCCGCATCCAGCTCCGACCCCGCATAATTCTCCATCTCCGCCAATAACGTCTTCATGGCCGCCCGCGTGCCGATTTTCTGGATCACGGTGCAACTGTCCCGGTACGTGGCGATGCGGTCGCGCATGACTTCCTGGTGCTGGGCCGGAATCTTTTCCAGCAGTTGCGCCCAGCCCGCCTCGAAATCCGGCTTGTTCTTGCGCACTGCCTTCACAAAACGCTCGAACTCCTTTTGCCCGGCCCGCGCCACGATCTGGCCGCCGCCTTCGATGGCAAAAATGATCGCCATGGCAATCACGCCTTCGGCATTCAGGTCGGGATCCACCACCGGCCCGCCGCTGTGGTGGCGGCGCAGCCAGTTGGCGGCGCGCACGATCGCTTGCACGCCTTTCCTCTGCCGCAGTTCCTGGCGGTAGCGGTCCCAGCCGGTCCAGTTGTCGGTCGGCTCGGCGCTGCACAGGTCGACCAGCAAGTCTTTCATCCGCCGCGCCGAATAGACGGGGTCGTTGTCGTACTCGCTGACGAGCGAATCTTCCGGCAAGGCAGCCAGGTCGCGCACCAGCCGGAAACCCGTCTGGAACGCCTGCTCGGCGCCGTGCTCGATGAGCCACACCAGCGCCGCCGCGTCCGGCGCCAGCGCCACCTCGGGCTCGTCGTCGTCCTCTTCGTCTTCATCGTCGGCGAACAGGTCGTCATAAGCCGCATCCTGCGACGCCGCCTGGGCCGCTTCCTGCTCGAGGCCCAGCGACACCACGCCCACGGTCAGCAGCAGCGCGCGCTGGATGCCTTCAGCCGTCCGGTCGTTGGTAAATTTCTCCGCGACCATGGCCGTGATGCCGGCCAGTTCCTCGGCCAGCACCTCGGCATCGTCGCCCTCGCCCATTTGCGGCAGCTTGCGCATGGCGCGCACCAGCAGCGGCAGTTGCTCGACGACGAGCGCCGGCAACGTGTTGGGCATGGCCGGATTTTCCAGCGGCATCACGAGAAGATATCCGTGCCGAGGCTGCGCCGCCCGCTGCGTTTCGACGCCGTGCTGCGTGTCGACGGCACTTGCTTGCGCAGGCGATACAGCAATTCCTTCGTGGAGCGCTGCATGAACGGCTGCTCTTCGTCGGGGTCGTCGGTGAATTCAGCGTCGGCCAGGTCGGCGCTGTGGCGGAACTCCGGGAACAGCTCGAACAGCGAGCGGTCCCAGCCGTCTTCACTGGCTTGCGCCAGGTCGATGGCCAGCGGCACGATGTCGCTGTCGGACGAAGTCTGGCCCGTCACATACGCGCCCTTCGTGATGATTTCGCCCGCCACTTCGAGGATTTCCTTTGGCGCCAGGGAAAACAGCGTGGCAAACACGGTGGCGCCCACTTCGGTGGCCGAGGCCTCGAACAGCAGTTCCTGGCGGCGCTCCAGGTCGTCGGTGGAATAGACCACACCATGCACGTGCGAAAACAGTGACTCGGCCAGGCGCTCCGGATCGTCTTCGATATTGTCGTCCGACCACACCGCGGCGAAAAACGCCAGGCTGTCGGCCCAGGCCTTGGGCGGCACCAGCAAGGTGGCAAGCGACGTCTTGCCGCCGTCGAAACCAGCCAGGTGCAGCGCTGTCACTTGCGGCGCGAGCGTGCCCAGCACTTCAGCGACAGCGAGGTCGCCATGGGTCTCGGCCGCTTGCGAAAACGCTTCTTCGGCGTGCGCCAGCGAGCCGGCCAGCACCAGCTCGCTCACTTGTTTCGAGAGCGCAGGCAGATTGCTTTTTTCGCTCATCGTTCGTCTCCGTCCCGATCGAACACATTGGCGAAATCGTCGGTGACGCCGCCGTCCGAATCATGGCTGTCTTCGTCGTAATCGGATTCGCCTTCGTCGCCTGCCGACAATTGTTCGAGCGACTGGTCGTCGTCCGTCCATTTGCGCTGGTTCTTGAACAGAAACGCGGTGATGATGGCCTGGCGCGCCAGTTCGGGATGCTGTTCGGTAATGGCGGCGTACATCGCCTCGCCTTCTGCATCGCACTTTGCCATGCCGAACACGGCGGACGGATCGTCGCTCTCGTAATCGGCAGCTTCCTTCAGCAAGCCTTTCGGGTCGGTAAAGCTGATGCGGTCGACCAGGGCAAAACTCATCATGTTGACGTCTTCGATGCCGCCGCCGCCTGCGTATTCGGACACCAGCGCGTCGACCATCATCTTGTAATTCTTCTTGTTTGGCGGATCGCCCAGGATGCCGTCGATCTGGCCGTCAAGCTCGCGCGACTGGTAGGCAAATTCAGGGTGTACACGTGTCATTTTTTATTCCAATTCAATACTGTTCAATAAATGCGCTTCAAGCCGCCAGCGCCACGCCGTTCAAACTGAATACCTGGCGCCACAGTTCGTACGCCTCGGCTTCCGCGTCGAGCACGATGCGGTGATTGACGCTCTGGTTGTATTCCTCGCGCCTGACCGGATCGGACAAGATCTCGTAGGCCTTGCTGACTGCCTTGAAGCGCGCTTCCGCGCCCGGCGCGCTGTTGCGGTCGGGGTGGTAACGCATGGCCAGCGAGCGATAAATCTTCTTGATCTCGTCGTCGGTCGCATTCGGGGCAACCCCGAGTGTCGCGTAGTAATTTTCCATTTTGAATTCCCTGCAGCTGGCAAAAAAAACACCAATCGGTGATTATCCACCAGATTGGGTGTAACTGGAAACGCAGCACAGTTGTGCAAAGCAATAACCTATGGTACGGCAGGGGCGTCGGTACGGTAAAATGGGGATCACTTTATTCATTCAAACACCTGTCCATGAGCATTGAAAAGAATTCCGCGGCGCCGGCAGCTGCTGCGCCGACTTCCAACTTTTTGCGCGGCATCGTCGATGCCGACCTCGCAGCGGGCACGCACGACCGCCCGGGCATGCCATCGGTGATCACGCGCTTTCCACCCGAGCCGAACGGCTACCTGCACATCGGCCACGCCAAATCGATTTGCGTCAATTTCGGCATGGCCCGCGATTACAACGGCCGCTGCCACCTGCGCTTCGACGACACCAATCCGGAAAAAGAAGACCAGGAATACGTCGACACCATCATGGACAGCGTCAAATGGCTCGGTTTCTCTTGGGAACAAGGCGGCCAGGAATTCCTGCACTACGCCAGCGACTACTTCGACCAGCTGTACGCCATGGCCGAATACCTGATCGAGCATGGCCACGCCTACGTCGACAGCCAGAGCGCCGAGGACATGGCAAAAAACCGCGGCAACTTTGGCACGCCGGGCACCAACTCGCCATTCCGCGACCGCCCCGCCGCCGAATCGCTGCAGCTGCTGCGTGACATGAAAGCGGGCAAGTACCCGGACGGCGCCCACATCCTGCGCGCAAAAATGAGCGCGGACGCGATGGCCTCGCCGATCATGACCAACCGCGACCCGGCCCTGTACCGCATCCGCCACGCGCATCACCACCGCACGGGCGACGCCTGGTGCATCTACCCGATGTACGACTACACACACCCGATTTCGGACGCCATCGAAAGCATCACGCACTCGCTGTGCACGCTGGAATTCACCGACCACCGGCCGTTCTACGACTGGCTGGTCGACACGCTCGCTACCGGCGGGTTTTTCACCCGGCCCGTGCCGCGCCAGTATGAATTTTCGCGCCTGAACCTGACGTACGTCGTCACCTCCAAGCGCAAGCTGCGCCAGCTGGTCGACAGCGGCGTGGTCAGCGGCTGGGACGACCCGCGCATGCCCACCATCGTCGGCCTGCGCCGGCGCGGCTATACGCCGGAAGCGATCCAGCTGTTTTGCGAGCGCATTGGCGTGTCGAAGGCCGATGGCTGGATCGACATGAGCACCCTGGAAGGCTCGCTGCGCGACGACCTCGATCCCAAGGCGCCGCGCGCCATTGCCGTGCTGCGTCCATTAAAACTGATCGTCGACAATTTCCCTGAAGGCGAATCGGTCGACTGCACGGCGCCGGTCCATCCGCACCATCCGGAAATGGGATCGCGTTCGTTCCCGTTCACCAAGGAATTGTGGATCGAGCAGGAAGACTTCATGGAAACGCCGGTGAAGGGTTACTTCCGCTTCACGCCGCCAAGCGGCGACAAGCCGGGTTCGCGCGTGCGCCTGAAATACGGTTTCATTGCCGAGTGCACGGGCTTCGACAAGGATGCAGACGGCAACGTCACCGCGGTCCGCGTGAACTACTTCGAAGACTCGAAATCAGGGACGCCGGGCGCCGACAACTACAAGGTCAAGGGGACGATCACCTGGGTCAGCGCAGCCCATGCACTGGAAGCCGAAGTGCGCCTGTACGACCGGCTGTTCCTGGACCCGCAGCCTGACGGCGGCGGCAAGGACTTCATGTCCGTGCTCAACCCGAATGCACTGGAAACCGTCCAGGCCTACCTGGAACCAGGGCTGCAGGACGCGGTCACCGACCAGCGCTTCCAGTTCGAACGCCACGGCTACTTCGTGGCCGACCGCGTCGATTCGACGCCAGGCAAACCCATCTTCAACCGCGTGACGACGCTGAAAGACAGCTGGAAATAAGCGCAGCCTGCGCACGACACGCGCACAACAAAATCCCGCCCCGGTTCGCCGCGGCGGGATTTTTTGTATAGTGGGCCATGCCAAAAACTCAACACTATCCCGATACGCCCGACGGCCGCTATTTCATTGTCCGGGGCCGCCTGTGGCGCACCAGCAACCCGGCCCTGGCGCCGGACGTGCGCCAGCAACTGGTCAACGAACTGATGCAGGCGCGGCGCCAGGTCGGTCTGGCGAAAAAGGCGGGTGACGCCGGGGCCGAGCGGGCCGCCCGCGCTGCCGTCGATGCGGCCAAGCGGGGCCTGGGTGAACGGGGCCCGGTCTGGTGGACCGACGGCGCGCCCGACCTGAACCGCAAGATGGTCGCCAATACGCCCTACGCGGCGTGGTACGCGGCTTTGCCTGCCGACATGCAGGGCTGACGCACCATCGGCGCACTGGCAGCCATCATGCATCCGTTACAACAACTCTTTGCATTTTTTCATGCCATTGTCATAAACCTCCACTAGCATCCCTTCCGTCAGCTTTTGCATCACTGGCTTTTTGCTTACCCAACAAAACCAACTTTCTGCCGAAGGGATTTACCTGCATGAAAACGCCGAACTACTTCTATCTGTTGCCCTTTGCCGCCATGATGCTGGGCGCGAGCGCTGCCCACGCAATGCCCGTGCCAACGCTCGACGGCCAGCGCCCGGTCGTCATCGCCCACCGCGGCGCCAGCGGCTACCTGCCGGAAGAGTCGGTGCAGGCGTACCAGCTTGCCATCAAGATGGGCGCCGACTACATCGAGGGCGATGTGTACCTGACCGCCGACAAAAAGGCCGTGATGCTGCATGACGGCACCTTGAACGCCACCACCAATGTCGTGGCCTACGCTGCCACGCATCCCGACATCGCCGCCCTGCGTTCGGCCAACGGCACCTATGACGTCACCAAGTTCACGCTGGCGCAGCTCGAGCAACTGTCCGTGACGTGCCGCAGCCAGACCGGCTACTGCACCGACAAAATCTACTACGATCCTGCCGCCGCCTACACGTTCGCCTCCTATGACATGTTCCTGGACCTGGCATACAACCACTTCCTGGAGACAGGCATTGCCGTCGGCGTCTTCCCCGAAGCCAAGCAAACCGGACTCGGCGTGGCGGAAGCCATCCTGGCCGGCCTGAACGACGCGAAGTACAACGGCTACTTCACCACGGCCGGCCGCGCGCTGACGCAGTCGTTCAACGCCGCCCAGGTCAGCTACCTGAACGCCAATTCGTCGATTCCGGTCAGTTATCTCGGCGTCTGTCCCACCACGGCAACCGCAGCGGCAGCGATTGCCGCCGTGGCCGACGGTGTGGGCCCATCGACCGGCCAGCTCAGCGCTGCCTGCATCAGCGCTGCGCACAACGCCGGCCTGACGGTGATGCCGTACACGTACCTGAACAACCCCGCCAGCTATGTTGCCGGCTACAACCTGGGCGTGGATGGCGTATTCACCAATTTCCCGGACATCGCCGTCGCCGCGCGCGACGAGGTGTTCGGGCCGGAAACCCCAGTGCCCGAGCCGCATTCGGTAGCCCTGCTGGGCCTGGGCTTTGCCGGCATGGCCGCCTTCAGAAGGCGCCGCCAGGCCTGATGCCCGCCCGATGCGGCGGCGCCAGGCGCGTCAGTGTGACGCGCCCCGCCTTGCTGCATTCTTGCCCAGTGCGGCCAGGTCGAGCTCGCCATCGCCATGCTCGACCGCTTCCTGCAGCACCGTTTGCAGCGCATCGCCAAACGCCAGGGGCAAGCCCTGTGCGCGCCCTGCTTCCACGGCCAGGCGCACATCTTTCTGGCCCAGCGCCAGCTTGAAGCCGGCCGGGCTGTAGCGCGCTTCGGCAATCATCCCGCCATAGCCCTTGTAGACGGGCGAGCCGGCAAACAGCGTGCTGGTGATCAACTCGATGAAGCTGGCGGGCGCAATGCCGTGCGCGCCAGCCAGCGCCGCGCCCTCGCCCATCGCTTCGATGGCGCAGGCCAGCGTCAGGTTGCACGACAGCTTGACGGCGTTGGCCTGCCCGGCTTCGGCACCGAAGCGCCACGTCTTCTGGCCCATCATATCCAGCAAAGGCTGCACGCGCGCGATCAGTTCATCGGCGCCGCCGGCGAGGATATTGAGCTTGCCGGCGGCCGCCACATCGACGCGCCCCAGCACTGGTGCGGCGACATACCCGACGCCGCGCGCCAGGTGCAATTCGGCCATCTCGCGGGCAAATGCCACCGAGACGGTGGCCATGTTGACGTGAATGCTGCCAGGCGCCATGGCGTCCAGCACGCCCCCGTCGATGAAGACCGTGCGGGTCGCCGCGTCGTCGGCCAGCATGGTGAACACCACATCGGCCAGGCCGCATTCACCCGGCGTGGCCGCCGCCAGCGCACCCTGCTGCACCAGCGCCTGCACCGGCTCCTGGCTGCGGTTCCAGACGTGCACGGCCTGGCCGGATTTGAGGAGATTGGCGGCCATGTGCGCGCCCATGGCGCCCAGGCCGATAAAAGCAATGGTCATGACAGTTCCTTGCAATTGACGAAACAACCATTAGACCAGCAATCTCCCTCCCCCGCAGGCGCACCAAAAATCGGGGTCTGGTCCGGCAAGTGGACATCGCTGAACTTTCCAACTTTCGCAAAGTTCCCTGATGTCGCTTTGCCGGACCAGACCCTGACATTGACAACGTCACTGCGACGACAACGCGCCAAAAATCGGGGTCTGGTCCGGCAAGTGGACATCGCTGAACTTTCTAACTTTCGCAAAGTTCCCTGATGTCGCTTTGCCGGACCAGACCCCGACGTTGACAACATCACTGTAGCGGCAAGGCAATGACGCAGAAGCACCGGTAATGCGCCCGGGATTTTTATTGTTCGGCGTACACTTGGGATATCCACTTCCTTGCCAAAGCCGACCATGAAATTCACCACGCCCGCCGCCACCAATCCCATCGACCGCCTGACCATCGTCGGCAAGCCGGTCGACCGCATCGACGGGCCGCTGAAAGTGACTGGGACGGCGCCGTACGCATATGAGCGGCACGACGCCGCGCCCACCGCCGCGTATGGCTACGTGATCGGCGCGGCGATTGCCAAGGGGCGCATTGCGGGCATCAGACTTGAAGCAGCGCGGCGCGCGCCTGGCGTGCTGGCAGTGGTGACATACGAGAATGCCGGGGCCGTCGGCATCGGCAAGTCCAATACAGCCAAGTTGCTGGGCGGCCCGGAGATTGCCCACTACCACCAGGCTGTCGCGCTGGTGGTGGCCGAGACGTTCGAACAGGCCCGCGCGGCCGCGGCGCTGGTGCGCATCGACTACGTCAGGCAGCCGGGCCGGTTCGACCTCGCGGCGTCGCGCGCCACGGCAGCGCCTTCCGGCAAACCCAGCCTGGTGGGCGACTTCGAGCGGGGCTATGCGAACGCGCCCGTCAAGCTGGACGCCACCTACACCACGCCCGACCACAGCCACGCCATGATGGAGCCGCACGCGACCACGGCCCTTTGGCAAGGCGCGAACCTGACGCTGTGGACCTCGACCCAGGTTGTCGACCGCGTCAGGACGGACACCGCCATCACCCTCGGCATTCCGCCGGAAAACATCCACGTGGTCTCGCCGTACACCGGCGGCGGTTTCGGCGCCAAGCTGTTCCTGCGCGCCGATGCGGTCCTGGCCGCGCTGGGCGCCAAAGCCGCCGGGCGCGCCGTCAAGGTTGCATTGCCGCGCCCGCTTATTGCCAACAACACAGTGCACCGTCCCGCCACCGTGCAGCGCGTGCGCATCGGCGCCACGCGCGAAGGCCGGATTGCCGCCATTGCCCACGAAAGCTGGTCCGGCAACCTGCCGGGCGGAAAACCGGAGAGCGCCGTGCAGCAGACGCGCCTGCTGTATGCAGGCGCGCACCGCCTGACGCAGCTGATGCTGTCCACGCTCGACCTCCCTGAAGGCAACGCGATGCGCGCGCCCGGCGAGGCGGCTGGCATGATGGCGCTGGAAATCGCCATTGACGAGATGGCCGAAAAACTGAAGATGGATCCGGTCACCTTTCGCATCGTCAACGACACCACGTCCGACCCTGAAAAACCGGGCCGCCCCTTCTCGCAGCGCCGCTTCGTGGAATGCCTGCGCCAGGGCGCCGAGCGCTTCGGCTGGCAGCAGCGCCAGACCAAACCTGGCACGGCGCGCGACGGCCGCTGGCTGGTCGGCATGGGCGTCGCGTCGGCGTTTCGCAACAACATCAATTCGCCGTCCGGCGCGCGCGTGCACCTTGCGCGGGGCGGCATGGTGACGGTCGACACCGACATGACCGACATCGGCACCGGCAGCTACACGATCATTGCCCAGACTGCGGCTGAAATGCTCGGCCTGCCACTGGACCGGGTCCGGGTGCGCCTGGGGGACTCGGCGTATCCGGTGTCCTCCGGCTCGGGCGGGCAGCGCGGCGCCAACAGCGCCACGGCCGGCGTGTACGCCGCATGCGTCATGCTGCGCGAACAGATTGCCCGCCAGGCCGGCCTCGACCCTGCGCTGGCCGATTTCACGGCAGGCAATGTCAGCGCTGGCGGACGCTCGGTCAGCTTGCGCGACGTGGCGGCGCAGGGCGAACTGACAGCCGAAGACAAGATGGAATATGGCGACCAGGCCAAACACGTCCAGCAATCGACCTTCGGCGCGCATTTCGTCGAAGTGGCGGTGGACAGCCTGACGGGGGAAATCCGCGTGCGGCGCATGCTGGTCGTTGCGGCCTCGGGGCGCATCCTCAATCCCAAGACCGCCCGCAGCCAGATGATTGGCGCCATGACGATGGGAGTGGGCGGCGCGCTGATGGAGCACCTGGCGGTCGACACGCGCCACGGTTTTTTCGTCAACCACGACCTGGCCAGCTATGAAGTGCCGGTCCACGCCGACATTCCGCACCAGGACGTCATCTTCCTCGACGAAACCGATCCGGCCGCGTCCCCCATGAAAGCCAAGGGCGTGGGCGAACTGGGCCTGTGCGGCGTCAGCGCGGCCATTGCCAATGCCGTCTACAACGCCACCGGCGTGCGGGTGCGCGACTACCCGGTCACGCTCGACAAACTGCTGGACCAGCTGCCGGCCTGAGCGCATGACAGGATCGCGCACCTCGTGCTTTAGAATGCCCGCATGCGCATCCTCATCGTCGAAGACCACCCGGACATCCTCGCCAATTTGTACGGCTTCCTGGAGCCGAAAGGCCACCAGCTTGACTCGGCCAGCAATGGCTACGGGGGTCTCGCGCTCGCGTCCGAGCATGATTACGACGTGATCGTCCTCGACGTCATGCTGCCCGGCCTGAACGGGCTGGAACTGTGCCAGAAGCTGCGCACCGAGCTGGGCAAGACCACGCCCGTGCTGATGCTCACTGCGCGCGACAGCCTGCCGGACAAGGTGGCCGGCTTCGACAGCGGCGCCGACGATTACCTCGTCAAGCCGTTCTCGCTGGTGGAACTGGAAGTGCGCCTGAAAGCGCTGCAGCGCCGCGCGGCCGCCACGCATGCTGTGCACGCCACCATGCGCTTCGGCGACCTCACTTATGCGCCGGCCACCCAGGAAGCAGCGCGCGGCGGCGTGCCCGTGATGCTGACCAAAACCGGCTTCACGCTGCTGCGCTGCCTGATCGCCGCCGCACCGCGCATCGTCACGCGCGAAGCGCTCGAACACGCCGTCTGGGGCGACGACCGTCCCGGCAGCGACGCACTGCGCACGCACATCCACGCCCTGCGCCAGGCGATCGACAAGCCCTTTGCCAGCCCCATGTTGCAAACCATTGCCGGCGTCGGCTACAAACTGGTGCTGCCCGAAACACCAAACGCCACGGTCCCCGATGAAGCGCGCTGATTCGCTCCAGCGGCGCATCCTGGCCGCCTTTCTGCTGTTTTCCATTGGCGCCTCCGCCATCTTCGCCATTGTGGCGGCGGTGGCTGTGGAAGGCATCGAAGTACACCTGGTCGACGAGCGCCTGGCCGCTGCCGTAGCCTGGGCGTCCCCGCGGCAGGCGGCGGGGCTGGACGTCGACATGCCGGCCGGCCTGCGTTTTCACCGCAACGGCGCCATTCCGGCGCCCCTGCAGGGCCTGGCCGACGGCGTGCACAAAGTCGATCTCGGCCCCACGCGCCTGCATGTGCTGGCCGGCCACGATGCGCGGGGAGGCTGGGTCCTGGTCGACCACGAAAGCGATTACGACAAGATCGAAGTGGTCGTCTACGCGATGTTCGGCGCCGCCTTCATCGGTTTCCTGCTGCTGGCCGCCCTGCTTGGCCGGTTCCTCGGCACGCGTGTGGTCACGCCGATCCGTGCGCTGGCGCAGTCGGTCGGCAACGCCACCACCCCGGCCGAGCTGACCGGACGGAAGGATGAACTGGGCGTCTTGGCGCGCGCGCTTGAAGCGCACACCAGCGACCTGCGCGCTGTCCTCGACCGCGAGCGCTACTTCACCGGCGACGTCAGCCACGAGCTGCGCAGCCCGCTCACGGTGATCATGGGAGCGGCCGAAATCCTGATGCAGGACGCCACCACGCCCGCCGTGCAGGCCCCCGCCAAGCGCATCTACCGGGCCGCGCAGGAAGCGGCCGAATGCATCACCGTTCTGCTGCTGCTGGCCCGCGCGCCGGACCTGGGCAGCCTGGCGCCGGTTGCGGTCGACGCCATCGCGCAGGATGAAGTGGATAAATATTGCCCGCTCCTGGCCGGCAAAGCCGTCGCAATGCATGTCGTTCCAGGCCCGGCCCTGTCCGTTCGCGCGCCGCGCGAGCTGTGCGCCGCGGCAATCGGCAACCTGGTGCGCAACGCCTGCCAGTACACTGACCAGGGCGCCATCCGGGTGATGGTGCTGCCCGGCCAGGTCGTGGTCGAGGATACCGGCCCGGGTTTGCCGCCGGCTGTCGTGGCGACGCTTGGACCGGCCAGCAGTGCGCAAACGACTGGCTCTGCCGGCACCGGCCTGGGCCTGGCGCTGGCGCGGCGCATCTGCGACTTCCTGGGCGCGCGCCTGGCCTACGCCCCGCGCATCGGCGGCGGCAGCCGCTTCACCATCACTTTTCCAGCCGACTTCACACAATCTTAACGCGCGCCTGACGAGCGCCTCACGGCCCGGTCGCTATTCTGCACGGGTTCCCAGCCATTCCGGCCGGGTGTCGTGAAACGAACCACCTTGCTTGCCATCCCATCCCGGCGCATCAGCGCCAACCTGCTGGTCTTCATCGTCGCACTGCTGCTGGCCTCAGTGGCCAACGGGCATTTCTGGTCGGTCTTCATCGGCGCCATCGGCGGCGTGTCGCTGGCGCACCTGCCCCTGTTGCTGGGCAGCTTTGTCATCGTGCTGCTGCTGTTTTTCGGGCTGCTGATGCTGGCCAGCTTCCGGTTCATCCTCAAGCCGGTGCTGATGGCAGTTCTGCTGACCGCTGCGGCAGCAGCGTGGTTCATCGATGAATACGGCATCGTCATCGACAAGACAATCATCCAGAGCATGTTCGAGACCGACCCGCGCGAAGCCACCGAACTGCTCAGCTGGCGCCTGGTGCAGTTCATGGCGTTGACGGCCGGGCTGCCGGCGCTGCTGGTGGCGCGGGCGCGCATCCGCTACCCTGCCGGCGCGCGTGGCCTGGCGCAGCGAGGCGGCTTCGCTGCCGGCGCGCTGACGCTGGCCGCCGTGCTGCTGCTGCTGCTGTTCAAATCCCTGGCCCCCGCCGTGCGCGAACACCGCGAGCTGCGCTACCTGCTCACGCCCACCAACACCGCGCAGGCGCTGCATGGTTACCTGCGCGAGCGCTGGAAGTCGCCCGTTACGCTGGCGGCGCTGGGGCGCGACGCGGCAAAAGGCCGCCGCTGGACTGCATCGCAGCACCGCACGGTGACCGTCATCGTGGTCGGCGAAACTGCGCGCGCCGCCAATTTTTCACTCAATGGCTACGGCCGCGCCACCAACCCGCGCCTGGCGCGGGAAGCAGGACTGGTCAACTTCACCAGCGTACAGTCGTGCGGCACGGCAACGGCCGTGTCGGTGCCGTGCGTGTTTTCGGGCATGGGGCGCGCGCGCTACGACGAAAGCGAAGCGCGGCGCCAGGAAGGCTTGCTCGACGTGCTCGCGCACGCCGGCTTCGCTGTCGTCTGGCGTGACAACAATTCAGGCTGCAAGGGCGTCTGCGACCGGGTGGCATTCACCGACGTGTCGATGCCGCACGCCGGCAGCGTCCATTGCGGCGCCGAAGAATGCTACGACGACGTCCTGCTCGATGGCTTGCCGGAACTGATCCGTTCAGCCGACCGCGACCTCGTCGTCGTACTGCACCAGAAAGGCAGCCATGGGCCGGCCTACGCCAAGCGCTATCCTGCGGACTTCGGCCAGTTCGGCCCGGCATGCGCAACAGCGGAACTGGACAAGTGCACACGCGCATCGATCGCCGCTGCCTACGACAACACGATCCTGTACACGGATGACTTCCTGGCCAAAACCATCGACTTGCTGAGGACCACCGCGCAAAGCGAGGGCCTCGACACTGCCCTGCTCTACTTTTCCGACCATGGCGAATCGCTTGGAGAAGCGAATATGTACCTGCACGGCGCACCGTACCTGTTTGCCCCCGACGAGCAGACCCACATTCCGATGTTGCTGTGGCTGTCGGACGGTTTTACCAGCCGCTTCGGCATCGACCGCGCGTGCCTTGCGGCGCGGCGCGACCAGCCCCTTTCGCACGACAATGTCTTCCACTCGGTGCTCGGCATGCTCAATGTCGACACTGCCGTCCTCAATCCGCGCCTGGACCTGTTCCATGCCTGCGTCCGTCACGGCTGAAGCGGCTGCAACCCGGTGCAGGGCGCCCCGGTTGCTGGCATCGCAAACCTGCTGGCGGATCGGCGCCGCACTGTGCATTGCGGCCGTGCCGATCTGGGCGCTGGGGCGCTTCACCGATGTCGATCCACTGCTGGCCGACGCGCCGTACAACGGCGCGGCGCGGACTTTCCCCTGGCGCGATGCCTGGCTGACGGATCGTGCCGCGCACCACTTGCTCAAGCTCTTACTGACCCTGCTTGCCGCGTTGACTGCCGCTACTGCCATTGGCGACGCCATCTGGCCACATTCCTGGCGCGCCGGATTGCATAGCGCCAAACCTGTCATCCAATCAAGATATCGCGGAGATAGCCACCAAAAAACGGTTTTGGCCCACGATTTCCAAATAAAATCGGGGTCTGGTCCGGCAAGTGGACATTTTTGAACTTTATCGAAAACGAAAGGTTCCCAAATGACGTATTGCCGGACCTGACCCCGAACCGGGTTTGAACTCCTTTAGTACCAGCACCTGCTGCCCTGCGTTTCACTGAAATTGTTATAAAGAATCGAGGAAAAATGATTGCGACTTGCAAAAGAACGGTCCCGACCGCTATTACCAAACAAAATCGGGGTCTGGTCCGGCAAGTGGACATTTTCGAACTTTACCAAAATGAAAAAGTTCCGTGATGTCGTATTGCCGGACCTGACCCCGACCTGGTTTTGAACCGTTATGGCACTACTTCGAAGACCAATACCTGGGTCACCTGAGACGCGCTGAAATTGTCGTCGGAAATCATGACCAGGCTGGCGTGCCCGTTCGGCAGCCTTGGTCCGAAGGCCATTCCCTCCAGGTTGTCGACCTTCGGCAGGCCGATGGTGTTCAGGTCGAGTACCAGGCGCTTGGTGGCGGGCCGGTAGCTGCCTCCCGCCAGGGTCGGCAGCGCCTGGATGTCGGTGGCGCCGGCTGTGTCGATTTCGTACAGGCGCACGTAGGTGTGATAGACGCCCGCGTCGTTCTGCACGCCAGCCCGTTCCAGCGCCAGCAGGCGCGTCGGGCTGATGGCCAGCAATTCGGAGATGCCGTTGTCGGCGTTTTTTCCCTGCCCGGGGGCGGCCGGCAGCGCGCCGAGCGGGTAGGCGAACTGGCCCAGCACGTTGCCGTCGCGCGCAAAGTGCGTGATGCGGTTGACCGCACCCTGCATGGGGGTGGGCACCGGGCCATCCTGGTACAGCGGCCCTTCCAGCGCCACCCACAGCGACTTGCCGTCCGGCGCAAAACTGAGCCCCTCAAAGCTCTGGTTGTTGCGCGGACCGAAGCGCATGGCCGGGTCGGCCGTGAACAGCAGCGGCAACGGCAGCTGGGCCTGGTAGCGCCCATCCGGGCCGGCGCGGCGGACGAACGGGTTCAGGCCCAGCGCCACGTCGCCTTCGCTGCTGTACCAGATGCTGCCGTCGCGCGGGTCGACCCGTACCGCTTCCAGATCGGGCACCACGCCGGACCCGGCAGCGTACTGTTTACCGGACGGGTAGGCGCTGCCGTCAGGCTGGCGCAGCGTGGTCACGGCCGTCAGCGCGATCAACGCGAAGGATTGCTCGTCATAACGCAGCGTTGCGCGGTAGAAGCGCGCCGGGTTGTGGTCGGAACGGTCGTCCGTGATGAGGATCCAGTCGCCACGCCTGGCGTCGTAGTCGATGCCGGACAGGCCGCCGACCACGGTGCCGCCGAACGATGCGCGCCACGGCAGACGCTGTTCGCCGATCAGGCGCAATTGCGAGACGGTGTCGGGAGCGCGGGAGGGAAACTGGGCACAGCCGCCCAGCAGCAAGGCGCTGGCCAGGCACAGCAAGCGGAAATGGCGCGAGCGCGCAGGAGTCGAAATCATGTCGGATCAGTGGCAAATGGCAACAGGCAGGATCGTACGCTATGACAACATCTTCCGCTGAGTGGTTTTATCGCTGCGCAAGGTGCTTGCAGGTATTGCCAGCGCCGAAACCGAAAGATACTATTGCTTGTACCCGAGTTCGCTTTCGCGGTACGACGCAGTGCCCAGGCCATGCACAAGTTTGCGAGGATCACATGAACATGCTGCCCGACCCGTTTTCACACGGCCTGACGTGGCTGCCGGCCTACTGGACCGGCGTGGTACTGTCGTGCTCGGTTGGGGCCCTGTTTTATGTGGCCACCGAAAAAACCATCGAGGCCGATGCCAGCGAGCGTTTCCGCAACATGGCGCTGACAGCCCAGAGCGCCATTACCGGCCGCATCAAGACGTACACCGATGTGCTGCGCGGCACCGCCAGCCTGTTCCAGACGCAGGACAACCTGACGCGCGAACAGTTCCACCGGTATGTTGACGGCTTGAACCTGGACAAGGAGTTTCCCGGCATCGAAACCGTCAATTATGCGCGCCATGTGGTTGACGAAGAGCGCGCGGAGTTCGAGACGGTGCAGCGGGACGACCTGGCCATTGTCGCGGCCGGCTATCCGCCATTTGCCATCAAGCCGGCGGGACAGCGCGCCGAGTACACGGTACTGACCTACATCGAGCCGATTTCAGCCTGGGCGCATAAATTCGGCATCGACATGCAAATCCTGCCTGCGGTGGCTGCCTCGCTGGCGGAATCGCGCGACACGGGTCTGCCGACGTCCTCGGGCACCAAGGTCGGCCTCAATTCGACCACGGTGGGGCTGGGCATGCGCATGCCGATTTACCGCTCCAACCTGCCGCGCAGCACCGTGGCCGAGCGCCGGCTGGCGTATGTGGGCTCGGTCGGCATCGGCTTTTCGGTGCAGAACCTGGTCAAGGGCGCACTGGACGGCATTCCCGTGCAGGACGTGCGCCTGCGCCTGGTCGATCCGGAAGCGCTGGCCGTGCAATCGATGCGCGAGCCGCAGGTGCTGTACGACAGCATGTCGGGGGCGGAACGCGAAGCTGCGTCGGTCAATCCAGGCCGGAACTTCTTTCACGTGTCGCTGCCGATCGAATACAACCGGCGCAGCTGGGAAGCCCATTTCACGATCCACAAGCACAATCTCTACACGGGTTTCGACGCGTACGTACCGTGGCTGGCCATGCTGGCCGGAATGACCAGCAGCGCGCTGCTCTACGCGCTGTTTCACACGCTGGCGTCGTCGCGCCGGCGCGCGCTGAAGCTGGCGCGGGACATGACGCAGGAGTTGCGCAGCAGCGAGGGCCGCCTGCAGGTGTCCAACGACAACCTGCGCCGCCTCGCGGCCCACACGGAAAATATCAAGGAAGGCGAGCGCAAACGCATCGCACGCGAAATCCATGACGACCTCGGGCAGAACCTGCTGGCGCTGCGGATCGAAGCCGACCTGCTTGCCACGCGCACCAGCGAGCGCCATCACCTGCTGCATGCGCGCGCAAAGCGCACCCTGCAGCAAATCGATATCACCATCAGGAGCGTGCGCCAGATTATCAACGACCTGCGCCCGAACGTGCTCGACCTGGGACTGGGCGCCGCCGTCGACTGGCAAGTCGCCCAGTTCCGCCAGCGTACCGGCATTGCCTGCGATGTCATGGAAGACCTCGATGACATGGCCATCGACGATGGCTGCGCCACAGCGCTGTTTCGCATCTTGCAGGAATCGCTGACGAATATCTCGCGCCACGCCCAGGCGACCCGCGTGCGCGTCGAGCTGCGCCTGCTGCATGCGCGCATTACCATGACCATCAGCGACAACGGTGTCGGCATGGACGCCGCCAACCGCTACAAGCCCGGCTCGTTCGGGCTGGTCGGCGTCGAGGAACGGGTCAAGATCCTTGGCGGCGCCTTCACAGTGACAAGCCGCCCTGGCGCAGGCACGACCATCGAAGTGAGCGTATCGGCGGCCATGAACCTGGCCGTGCCGGCGCCGATGCTGCACCTTCCTGCCGCACCAGCCATCGCGCCGCCTGCCGCCGGCCAGGCGCGCAAACTGACGCGCGTCTAGCGCAATTTCGCCATCCGCGGACGCCTGCCCCGGTAAGGTTGGGCGCCGAGTCTCCTTTTTGCGACGACGTATCCGCCTCGCGTCAGTGCGTCAGCCATTCCCCACAGTCGTTCAGAATCTGCCGAAAAATGTTGACGCAGATCAATTTGGCTTGGTTGATTGGGGGCAAAGTTAATACATCCGCGACGCCAATACGGTGCTCCGGAGACTGCTCCAGGACAACCATTTAACCCCAATCACCATAGGAGAACCACGCGCTTTTATTCTGCCAACAATGTGCCCCATCGTTCTGCCCACCATAAAAACATCCAATTCACGCCAAAATGAAGGAAACGCCATGAACGCCATTCACACTGCAGCTGTTATCGACGCCATCAACGCCCTGGACCTGGGCGCCATCAAAACCAAGCTGATGCACGGCGCATCGGGCGAAGGCTGGTCAGCAGCCTATGCCGACGCGGTTGAAGTCGAGTATCGGCGCTTTCTGACCCTCATGAAGCTGTATCCGAACGAAGCGACCGCTCCGCTGGTTGACGTCGACACCTTCTGGCATTACCACATCCTGGACACCGCCAAATACGCTGCGGACTGTGCCAGTGCCTTCGGCTACTTCCTGCACCATTATCCTTACCTCGGCCTGGACGGCGCCGAAGACGAAGCCAGCCGCGATACAGCCGGCGCCCGCATGCACGCCCTGTATGCCGCCACGTTCGGCGTGGCCATGTCCGCCGTACCGGCAGAGACCGCATGGTGCGGCCGCAGCGACCAGCCGGCACAGCAAGCCACCGCATGGTGCGGCCGCAGCGACCAGCCAGCGCAGCAAGCCACGGCATGGTGCGGCCGCAGCGACCAGCCGGCACAGCAAGCCACGGCATGGTGTGGGCGGAACGACCAGCCAGCGCAGCCTGCACAGGCAGCCACCGCATGGTGCGGCGCCACGACCGCGCAACCGGCAGCCGCGACGGCATGGTGCGGCGCTGCAACGGCACAAAATGCCAGCCCGGCCCTGGCATGGTGCGGCGCAGCGACGGCAGCGACTGCACAAGCGGGCTCCGCATGGTGCGGCGCGGCGCAGCCGGCCAGCATGCAAGTACGCAAGATCGTCGCGGTGGCCGACAAGCAGGCTGCCTGATCCCTCCACGCCCGTGAGCCCGCCGGCGCCGGTTACCGGCGGGTGTCCCGCAAACTTCCTGCAGAGGTCGCCAATTAGCTAGTCTTTGATAAATATCAAACACCCGTTGAGTTATCTATCAGATATTGATATTCGTCATGTACGCAACGCCACATCGGCAATATGTGGCTCGCATACATCGGATTCTCGATCAGATCAACCAAAAAGGGTGTGAACCATGACCAGCCAGACTGATTTCGCCGCCATCGCGGCCCTCGACCTCGACCGGATCAAAACCAAGCTGTGTCACGTGGAAAGCGGCGAAGGCTGGAGCTGCGCCCGGGCCGATGCGGCCGAAGTGGAATATCGCCGCTTTTTGTACCTGATGAAGGCATATCCCACCGAGCAAACCGTGCCCAGCGTCGAAGTCGACACGTTCTGGCACTACCACATCCTCGACACGGTGAACTACGCTGCCGATTGCCAGGCTGCCTTCGGTTATTTCCTGCACCACGACCCTGCCGTCGGCCTGGACGGAGACAGCGCAGCGTCCGAACGCCTCCGGGGCGCTGCCCGCATGCAGGCGCTGTACGCCGAACACTTCGGCGCACCGGATGCTGCGCTGCCGGCAAGCGCTTATTGCGGCCGGTCGACAGTGTCGTACTGCGGCCGGTCCACGGTATCGTACTGCGGCCAGGCCGTCACGCCCCAGGCCGCCGCATCGTACTGCGGCCGGTCCACGGACGCTTACTGCGGCCGCTCCACGGTGGCCTATTGCGGCGCCGCGATTGCGGCTGCTGCCCGGCCCCACGCTGGCACACCAGCGCCAGCCCAACAGTAACCGCCTTGCGCCCGGCGTTATGCGCGGGCGCGCGCCGCCATCGCCTGCACGGCTGCCGTCACATCCGGGTACTGCAGGCGCGCACCAAGCTCGCCCTTGATCCGGGCGTTGCCAAGCCGGCGTGACTCCGACATGAATGACATCGTCACCGGCGACGCCTGCGCCGCCAGTTCGCTGCGCGCCAGGCGCGGCACCCGCGCCACCTGAAAGGCGTCTGCCACCACATCGAAATACTCCGCCATCTTCATGCGCGTGTCGTCGACCGCGTGGTACACGCGCCCGGGCCGCGCGCGGAACAGCGCCAGCGCCACGATCCGCGCCAGGTCGTCGGCGTGGATGTGGTTGGTGAAGACGTCGTCCTCGGCGCGCAGGGCCGGGGCCTGGTCGGCCAGGCGCTTGAGCGGCAGGCGGTCGCTCGCGTAGATGCCCGGCACGCGGATGACGGCCACCCGGCTACCCACCTGCTTGCCCCATGCGCGCAGCGTGCGTTCGGCGTCCACGCGCCGGCGCGCGCGCGGATTGTGCGGCGCCACGGTGCGGGTTTCGTCGACCAGTTCGCCCTTGCAATCGCCATACACGCCACTCGTGCTCAGGTAGACCAGGCGCAGGCCGGGCTGCGCGCCCAGCGCCTGCACCAGGTGGCGCGTGCGCGTGTCCGTTGCGCCCTCGCCTTTTGGCGGCGCCATGTGCACCACCAGTGGCGCCAGCCGGGCCAGGCGCACCAACGTGTGCGGCGCATCCAGGTCAGCCACGACGGGGATGGCGCCAGCGGCGCGCAGTTCGTCGCAGCGGTCCGGATTGCTGGTGACGGCAAACACGCGGAACCGGTCGCGCACCAGCGGCAGCAGGCGCATGCCGACGTCGCCACAGCCGACGATCAACAGGCGCGGGCGGTGAAAGGAGGAAGGAGCAGGAGTCATGCCGTCATTGTAATGGACCGTGCCGCTGACGCTGCGCCTGCTGTGTGCGCCGTGCAAGCGCTGCGGGGGTGTAAAATCGCCGCTCGCCTGTCTCCCGTCCACTCTTTTTCGGCATTCTCACGCATGACTTTCCAGATCAATGTGGCGCCCAGCGGCCATACCTTCACTTGCGACACCGATGACACCGTCCTTGCAGCCGGTTTGCGCTCCGGTATCGGCCTGCCCTACGGCTGCAAGAACGGCGCCTGCGGCTCGTGCAAGGGAAAAGTCCTGGCCGGCACGTTCGCGCACCGCACGCACCAGCAGCGCGCGCTGTCCGACGCTGAAAAAGCCGAAGGTTTCGCACTGTTCTGCTGCGTGGTGCCGCAATCCGATCTGAACATCGCCGTGCGCGAAGTGGGCGGCAGCACCGACTATCCGGTGCGCAAGATGCCGTCGCGCGTGGCGACGCTGACCAAAGTGACAGGCGATGTCGCCATCATGACGCTGCAACTGCCGGCCAACGAAGCGCTGGCTTACCGCGCCGGCCAGTACATCGAATTTTTGCTGCGCGACGGCAAGCGCCGCTCGTACAGCATCGCGAATGCGCCGTCGCTGGACCAGCCGCTCGAGCTGCACATCCGCCACATGCCGGGCGGCCTGTTCACCGAGCAAGTGTTCACCACCATGAAGGAGCGCGACATCCTGCGCTTCGAAGGCCCGCAAGGCAGCTTCTTCCTGCGCGAAGATTCCCACAAACCCATCATCCTGCTGGCCTCCGGCACCGGGTTCGCGCCAGTCAAAGCGCTGGTCGAGCACTTGCAACACCTGGAGTCAAAACGTCCGGTCACGCTGTACTGGGGCGGGCGCCGCCCGTCTGACCTGTACATGCACGGCCTGTGCGAAGAATGGGCTGCCACGCTGCCCCATTTCAAGTACGTCCCCGTCATTTCCGACGCGCAGGCGGACGATGCCTGGACTGGCCGCACCGGCTTCGTGCACGCGGCCGTCATGGCAGACCAGCCGGATTTGTCGGGCTACCAGGTGTATGCCTGCGGTGCGCCGATCATGGTCGATTCGGCCCGCGCCGATTACGTCGGCAAGTGCGGCCTGCCCGAGGACGAGTTCTACGCCGACGCCTTCACGTCCGAAGCGGACCTGCACCAGTTTTAAAAGTCGCCTGTAAGGACTGCGCATGCACTGGACATCGGGCACAATGTAATTCCCCTACGCATTGTCCCGAAAGCACCCATGCCAGTGAAGTCTTCGTCCAGCGGCTTTGCCGTCTTGCACAACCGTAACCTGTCGCTGTACCTCTCTTCCCGTATCCTCGGCACCCTGGCGGTGCAGATGCAAAGCGTTGCCGTCGGCTGGCAGGTCTACCAGATGACGCACAGCCTGTTTGCGCTGGGCCTGATCGGGCTGGCGCAGTTCGCTCCCTTTCTCATTTTGATCCTCTGGGCCGGCCATATTGCCGACACCCATAACCGGCGCAACATCATTGTCTGGTGCTTCGGCGCCCAGCTGCTCACCAGCGCCCTGCTGCTCCTGTTCACGTGGAGCGGCAGCACCATTGTCTGGCCCGTCTTTGCCATCCTGGTGATCTTTGGCTGCGCGCGGGCGTTCATGATGCCGGCGTCGCAGGCGGTGCTGAAAAACCTCGTGCCCCACGAAAGCTTCAGCCAGGCCGTGGCGCTGTCGTCGTCGAGCTTTCACGTGGCCGTCATCACGGGTCCGGTGCTGGGCGGCTTGCTGTACACCTTTGGCGCCAGCACCGTCTACCTGGTTGCGGCCAGCCTGCTGGTGCTGTCGGTGATCACGATGGCCATGACGACCAGCGCGCCGCAAGTGATGAACACGGCGCCGGTCAGCTGGAGCACGCTGCTCGAAGGCCTGCGCTTCGTCTGGTCGCGCCCCATCGTGCTGGGCGCCATCTCGCTTGACCTGTTTGCCGTGCTGTTCGGCGGCGCCACGGCGCTGCTGCCGGCGTACGCACACGACATCCTGCACACCGACGCGAGCGGCCTGGGCTGGCTGCGCACGGCGCCTGGCGCGGGCGCGGCCATCTGTTCGATCGCGCTGGCCTTCTTCCCGATCCGGCGCCGCATCGGGGCCTGGATGTTCGGGGGCGTGGCGGTATTCGGGCTGGCCACACTGACGCTGGGCTGGACCGGCAACTTTTCCATCGCGCTCATTGCGCTGTGCCTGCTGGGCGCAGGCGACATGGTCAGCGTCTATATCCGCCACCTGCTGGTGCAGTATGAAACGCCGGACAGCATCCGCGGGCGCGTGAGCGCGGTCAACTCGGTGTTCATCGGCGCGTCCAACGAGCTGGGCGAGTTCGAGTCGGGCATCACGGCTGGCTGGCTGGGCCTGGTGAGGGCAATTTTCCTCGGTGGCGCCGCCACGCTGGTGGTGACGGGCCTGTGGGCCGTGCTGTTCCCGGTGCTGTCGAAAATGGACCGGTTCCCCCATCACGAAGCGGAAGAAAAAGCCCGTGCACAAAACTGAGGACGACCGCAACCTGCTGCACCGCTTCATCCGCAGCCGGCCCTACCTCACTGTCGCACTGGTGCTGGGCGTGGCCACCGGCCTGTTCTTCACCGATGAAACGTGGCTGCGCCAGGCCCTGATCGGCTGGAACGTCACCATCTGGCTGTACCTGCTGATGGTCATTCCCGCCATGAACAAGGCCGACCACCACCGCGTGCGCGAGATCGCCGCCCGCCAGGACGACAGTGCGGCGCTGGTCCTCTGCGTGATGACGATCGGCATCGGCCTGACCATGGCGGCCGTCATCTCCGAGCTCTCCGGCGCAGGCAAAGCGGCCGGCGGCGCACACGGTCTGCATTACCTGTTTACCGGCGTCACGGTGCTTGGATCGTGGCTCCTGCTGGGCGTGGTGTACAGTTTTCACTATGCGCATATCTACTACAACAGCAAGCATGCGCATCCCGAACTGACATTTCCCGACGACGGCCTGGAACCGAACTACTGGGATTTCCTGTATTTCTCGTTCACGATCTCAGTGGCCGTGCAGACGTCGGACGTGTGCGTGATGACGCGCACCATGCGCAAACTCGTGCTCAGCCATTCCGTGATTGCTTTCCTGTTCAACCTGCTGATCCTCGGCCTGTCGGTGAACATGGCAGCCGGACTGATGAATGGCTAGGGCCGATTCACGCCGCGTTCTTCCGGACGCGCGAATTTCCCCGCACGGTGTAAGATCAAGGCACCATTTTTTGTTACGTAGGGGGAAAAACAATGCAAGTTAATATCAATACCGACAAGACCATCCAACGTAGCCAGGGCCTGGACGAACATGTGGAAACCGCCGTCAAGGCAGCCATTGGCCGTTTCGGCGAACACATCACCCGTGTCGAAGTCCACCTGAGCGATGAAAACAGCCAGAAATCCGCCGATGGCGGCAACCGCTGCATGCTCGAAGCCCGCGTGACCGGCTACCAGCCAATCGCCGTCAGCAACCACAGCATCAACCTGCACCAGGCCATCACTGGCGCGGCCGACAAGCTCAAGCGCGCCATCGACAGCGCCCTGGGCCGCATCCACGATAAAAACCTGCACAGCACGCCACCAGTGGCAGCGGCAGAAGATCCGGACCTGGCCGCGTAAAACCGTCTCATTTCTTACTGTCCGCCAGCGCCGCTGTTTGCCAGCGCCGTGCCGGCGGGCGCTACGTGAGCTTTCGCTCCACCTCGCTCCGCAATTGCTGCAGGTACCCCACCCCGGCCAGCGCGCGGCTCCCGTACCACGACATCATTTCCCCATCCACCAGCAGCACCGGTTTGCCAATGTCGCGCGCCAGTTCGTCCACGTGCGCGTCCGTAAAACGGTACGGCTCGGTCGACAGCAGCACGGCGTCGACCTGCCCAAGCAACGCGTCGTTCCATGTGAAAGCAGGATAGCGCGCCGGGTCGGGCAGCGGCGCCACCTGCCAGTCCAGCAGACCCAGCATGCGCGCGATATAGGTGTCGCTGGAAACGGCCATCCACGGATCGCGCCAGATGCAATACAGCACGGTGCGCCGGGTGCCGGGCGGCAGCGCGTGCAACGCGGCCAGCGTCTGGTCGAATTGCCCGCACCAGCGCTCGGCAGCCTCTTCCTTGCCAAATATGCCGCCCATCAAGCGTGCCAGGCCAAGATTGTCACGGGGAGCGCAGGGATGCGTCACGACGACGTGCGGGACGAATTCCTGCAGCGCGTCCGCCGTGGCGCGCGTGTTTTCATCGATGTTGACGATGACATGCGTCGGCTGCAGCTGGCGGATCTTGCCGATATTCACATCCTTGGTGCCGCCTACCTTGGCAATTCCCGCCACGGCGCCTGCCGGATGGATGCAGAAACCAGTCCGGCCCACCAGTTGCCCGGCCAGGCCAAGATCGCACAGCAACTCGGTGATTGACGGCACCAGGCAGACAATGCGCGCGGCGGGCGCCGGGACATGCTGCGTCCCCACTGCGTCGACAAGATACGCTGCCGGGTAAGGAGATGTAAAGACAGCCCGGCCGGGCGCCAGATCTGCTAGCGTTAACCCGGCAATGTTTGTGGTGGTATCGTTCATGACTGTATTGACAGGGCGATAGGGGACGTGCGCCACACAATCGCATAGAATGGCGTGGCCCGTCCGTACCACGCGACGAAATTGCGCAAGATACAACAGTCACACTGCCTGTGCATCACGTTGCAGGTACAGGAACCAAGCATACAGCTGACATGAAAGACTAATTTGGAAACCATCGGCACTTTTGGTGCTTCCCGCTACACCGCTGCGGATTTGCAACTGTTTCGCGACGCGGAAACCGGCCCGGTCAACGCTGCCCTGGCCCACTGCGCCATTGTCCGCGTGGCCAAAGACAAGGTCGTCGAGGACACGTTCCGCGCGCGCCTGTACATCGTGCTCTCTGGCGCCCTCGAAGTCGCCGACGACAACGGCGTCATGTTTGCCGAAGGCGCCCCCGCGCGCATCTTGCCGGGCGAAAGCGTGGGCGAGCAATCGGTGCTGGACGACGCCACCAACCTGGCTGCCATGACTGCAGTGGAAGACACCGAACTGCTTGTCATCGAACCGGACCTGGTCTGGCGCATGATCGACGACAGCAACGGTGTGGCGCGCAATTTGCTGCGCCTGCTGTCGTTCCGCATCCGCGCCGCCAATGCCTTGCTGCGCCGGCGCCAGAAACTGGGCGAATTTTACCGCCAGCTGTCGCTCAACGATGGCCTGACCGGCCTGTACAACCGCACCTGGCTCAACGACATGCTGCCCAAGCTGGTGGGCCGTGCACGCCAGGATGGGCGCCCCCTGTCCCTGCTGATGATCGACCTGGACCATTTCAAACAGTTCAACGATACGCACGGCCACCTGGCCGGCGACGGCGCCCTGTGCGCCGCCACGGCCCTGGTCCGCAACCTGCTGCGCCCGTCCGATTTCGCAGTGCGTTATGGCGGCGAAGAAATCCTGGTCGTGCTGCCTGAAACGCCGCCGGCGGTAGCGGCCATGGTGGCAGAACGCCTGTGCGAAAAGATGCGCAATACCGTGGTGTTCGACGACATGCGCGTGCCGCTGCCACACATCACGGGTTCGTTCGGCATTGCATCGCTGATGCCTGGCGGCGACGAGCGCACCATCGTGGCCGATGCCGACGCGGCGCTGTACCGCGCCAAGGCCGCCGGGCGCGACCGCATTTGCTTTTAGGTCGCGCGCGTCGTTTTGCAGGTGGGACGATGTGTGACATGATGCCGCATCCGTTCCACCTGACCCTTTGGCGATGAGCACACACACTTTTCTCTGGCACGACTACGAAACTTTTGGCGCGGTCCCGCGGCGCGATCGCCCGGCCCAGTTTGCCGCTATCCGCACCGATGCCGGGCTCAATGAAATCGGCGACCCAATCAACCTGTATTGCCAGCCAGCGCCGGATTTCCTGCCCGATCCGCAGTCGTGCCTGATCACCGGCATCACGCCGCAGCAGTGCCTGGAGCTGGGCGTGCCGGAATACCAGTTCGCCGCGGCCATTGAATCAGCCTTCAGCGAACCGGGCACCATCGGCGTCGGCTACAACACCATCCGCTTCGACGATGAAGTGACACGCCACCTGTTCTGGCGCAACCTGATCGACCCGTACGCGCGCGAGTGGCAAAACAATTGCGGCCGCTGGGACCTGCTCGACGTCGTGCGCATGACCTACGCACTGCGGCCCGAAGGCATCGAATGGCCGCTGCGCGACGACGGCAAGCCGAGCTTCAAACTGGAACACCTGGCCAAAGCAAACGGCCTGATGCATGAAGCCGCGCACGATGCGCTGTCCGACGTGCGCGCCACCATCGCCCTTGCCCGCCTGATCCGCGACCGGCAGCCCAAGCTGTTCGACTTTTGCCTGCAGTTAAGGAAGAAAGACAAGGTCGCCAGCGAAATGGGACTGCACCTGGACCGCGCCGAGCGTCCGCCGTTCCTGCATGTGTCCGGCATGTTCCCGGCGGAAAACGGTTGCATCGGCCTGGTCTATCCACTCGCCACCCATCCGACCAACAAGAATGAAATCCTGGTCTGGGATTGCCGCTACGATCCATCCGAACTCTTCACGCTGGACGCCGACGCCATCCGCACGCGCATGTTTACGCGCAGCGCCGACATGCCTGAAGGCATGACGCGCTTGCCGGTGAAAAGCGTCCACCTGAACAAGTCACCGATGCTGGTGGGGAATTTGAAAACGCTCAGCGCGGCGCAGGCCAGCCGCTGGGAACTCGACCTCGCACAGGGCCAGGCCCACGCCGCCATTGCTGCAGCCGGCCCCGACATGACAGCGACCTGGGCCGCCGTCTACCAGCGCCCGGCAGCAGCGCCACTCGATGTCGATGAGGATCTGTATGGCGGTTTTGTAGGCAACAGCGACCGCCGCAAGCTCGATGAGTTGCGGGGCAATACGCCGGAACAACTGGCCAAAGCCAGGCCCTCGTTTGACGACGACCGCCTGGAAGAAATCCTGTTCCGCTACCGCGCGCGCAATTTTCCAGCCACGCTGGGCGAAGGCGAACGCAGCCATTGGGAGCGCCACCGCGCCGCGCGCCTGTACGACGGCTTCGGCGGCGCCCGTTCGATCGAGCAGCTGCAAATGGAAATCGATGCGCTGTCGGAAGACGCCGACGAACGCGCCGAAGAAATCCTGGGAGCGCTCTACGACTACGCGGAAGCAATCGCTCCCGCCGCTCGATAGCGTTGAAGCCGTCATCCCGGCGAAAGCCGGGACCCATACTGAACGTGCAGGATCGATGCGGTGAAATCAGCGCCAGGCGTTGATCGCATCCCGCGTTTCCGTGGCGACGCGCCGCGCTGCCGCCGCGAAGTCTTCCCCATCCTGCGGCGCAGCGTAAAGAATTGCGCGCGACGAATTGATCATCATGCCGGCGCCGCTGGCCGTCCTGCCTGATTTCACGGTCGCTTCCACATCGCCGCCCTGTGCGCCCACGCCCGGAATGAGGAGCGGCATGTCGCCCACCAGCGCGCGCACTTGCGCAATTTCTTCCGGAAACGTCGCGCCCACCACCAGCGCGCACTGGCCGTGCCGGTTCCATTTTTCGGCCACCAGTTGCGCCACGTGCTGGTACAGCGGCCGCCCGCCCACGTCGAGGAACTGCAGGTCGGAGCCACCCGGATTGGACGTGCGGCACAGCACGATCACGCCCCGGTCCGGCCACGCCAGATACGGCTCGATGGAATCAAAGCCCATGTACGGACTGACGGTGACAGCGTCGGCGCCGTAGCGGTCGAACGCTTCGCGCGCGTACTGGTGCCCGGTGGCGCCAATGTCGCCGCGCTTGGCGTCGAGAATGACCGGCAGGTGCGGATAGCGCGCGTGGATGTAGGCGCACAATTGCTCCAGTTCGGGCTCGGCGCGCAGGGCAGCGAAATAGGCAATTTGCGGCTTGAATGCGCAGGCCAGGTCGGCCGTAGCGTCGACGATTGCCTTGCAGAAACCAAGCACGCCGGCGGCATCGCGTGGAAAGGCGGCAGGCAGGCGGTCCAGGTCCGGGTCGAGGCCGACGCACAGCAGCGAGTTGTTGGTGGTCCATGCGGCGGACAATTGATCGATGAAAGTCACGGCTGGCCCTTGGGTTAATTGCAGAACCGTGATTGTACCTGCCGCTCTTGCCTGCTCCAATGTCCGGCTGCGTACATAAGAAACGACATGCGCGCGCCGATTGAGGTATATTTTTGGCCATCTGACAACCTGTATGGACACCGACATCATGCGCACTGCCTTCTTTTCCCGTTTTATCCGCCTCGCGCTGGCCGCGACGCTCGTCTCCACCATGCTCTCCGGCTGCGGCTACAACCAGTTCCAAAGCAAGGATGAAGCGACCAAGGCAGCCTGGGGCGAAGTCGTCAACCAGTACCAGCGCCGTGCCGACCTGATCCCCAACCTGGTCAATACGGTCAAAGGTTACGCCTCGCACGAACGTGAAACGCTCGAGGCGGTGACACGTGCGCGCGCAGCAGCCACCAGCTTCCAGATCACGCCGGAAGTGCTGAACGATCCTGAAGCTTTCAAGAAGTTTCAGGCCGTGCAGGGCGAATTGTCCGGCGCCCTGTCGCGCCTGATGGTGGTATCGGAAAAGTACCCCGACCTGAAAGCCAACACCAATTTCCGTGACCTGCAGTCGCAGCTCGAAGGCACGGAAAACCGCATCACCGTGGCGCGCCAGCGTTACATTGCCAGCGTGCAGGATTACAACGTCACCGTGCGCAGCTTTCCCACCAACCTGACGGCGATGGCGTTCGGCTACAAAGCCAAGCCATCGTTCACGGTGGAAAACGAGAAGGCCATCTCGACCGCACCGACCGTCAACTTCGGCAAGTAATCATGCGTACCTTGTGGACGCTTGCGCTCTTCATGCTGGTGCTCGCTGCTCCGGCCCAGGCGCAATTGCAGCCAGTGCCGGCCCTGACCGGCCACCTGGTCGACGGCGCCGGCATGCTCGACGCCAGCCAGCGCGCCAGACTGGAAGCGGTCCTGGCCGACTACGAAGCCAAAACCGGCAGCCAGATTGCCGTGCTGACCGTCAAAACGACGGAACCGGAAGCAATCGAGCAGTTTTCGATCCGTGTCGTGGAAGCCTGGAAACTGGGCCGCAAGGGCGTCGACGACGGCGTCCTGCTGATGGTGGCGCCGAATAATCCTTCCGCCTTGCGGCGGCTGCGCATCGAGGCCGGACGCGGCGTGCAGGGCGTGCTCACCGATGCGCAGTCGAAACGCGTGCTGGAAGACGTGATTGCTCCGCACTTTCGCGAAAAAAATTATTACGAAGGCCTGGTGGCAGGTGTCGGATCGCTGGCGACCTTGCTGAACCAGGAAAAGTTTCCCGCCCCCCCTGCGCAAGCGTCCGGGCAGGCGCCCTCGGGACAGGGCAGCGGCGGCGGGTTTCCGTTCGGCGCCCTGATCGCGGTGGCTGTCGGCTTCATGGTACTGCGTGGCATGTTCGGCGGCCGCGGCCGCGGCGCCAGCCTGGGCCGCGGCGGCTGGGGGAGCGGCGCGACCGGCTTTGTGATTGGCAGCATCCTGTCGAACGCTGGCCGGGGCGGTGGGGGCCTGGGCGGTGGTGGATTTGGCAGCGGCGGCGGTTTCAGCGGCGGCGGCGGGAGTTTTGATGGCGGTGGCGCCTCGGGAGACTGGTAATGACAGCGCATCTGAAACACGACCTCGCACGCGCGTGGCGCCATGTATCGAGCAGCACGGCCGCAGCGAAACGGGCGTTTCCCGCTGAAACGCTGGACGCCATCACGGCGGCAGTCAAGGCTGGCGAACAGACCCACCGCGGTGAAATCCGCCTGGTGGTGGAAAAATCGCTGCCACTGGCGGCAGCATGGGAAGGCGTGACCAACCGCGAACGCGCGCTGGCCATGTTTGCCGAATGCGGCGTCTGGGACACCGCCGACAACTGTGGCGTGCTCATCTACATCAACCTGGCCGAACACAAGGTCGACATCGTTGCCGACCGCGGCATCGACCGCTGCATCGACGCTGCCACCTGGAAAGCCGTGTGCACCACGATGACATCCGGCTTCGCCCAGGGAAACTTTCACGACAGCACGCTGGCCGCCATTGCCCGCGTCAACGAACTGTTGCGCACGCATTTTCCCGCTAACGGCAGCCGGCCCAATGAATTGCCTGACCGCCCCGTCATGCTCTAGAATCGCGCCTTTCAATCATCAGGATGCTCGCATGAAACTAGCCAACAAAGTGGCGATCGTGACTGGCGCCAGCCAGGGCATTGGCCACGCCTGCGCCCAGCGCCTGGTCCAGGAAGGCGCCCGCGTCATGCTGGCCGATATCCGTCCCGAAGGCGCCGCGGTGGCGGCCGAGCTGGGTGAGCATGCACGCTTCTTTTGCGCCGACGTCAGCCAGAAACTGGACGTCGACGCGCTGATTGCAGCCACCCTGGCTGAATTCGGCCAGATCGACATTTTGATCAACAATGCCGGTGTCACGCACGCGGCCGATTTCCTCGACCTGACCGAAGAAGACTTCGACCGGGTCCTGCGCATCAACCTGAAATCGATGTTCCTGTGCAGCCAGGCTGCAGCGCGGGAAATGGTCAGGCGCGCCAGCGGCTGCATCATCAACATGTCGAGCGTGAATGCCGAACTGACAATTCCGAACCAGGTGCCGTACGTGGTGTCGAAGGGCGGCGTCAACCAGCTTACGCGCGTGGCGGCAATTGGTCTGGCGCAGTACGGGATCCGCGTGAACGCCATCGGACCCGGCACTATCCTCACTGAGCTGGCTAAAAAAGCGGTACTGGGCAGCCCGGAAGCGCGCAATACCATCCTGTCGCGCACGCCGCTGGGCCGGTGCGGCGAACCGGAAGAAGTGGCGTCGATTGCAGCGTTTCTGGCCAGCGACGACGCGTCGTACATGACCGGACAGACCATTTACGCCGATGGTGGGCGCATGGCACTGAACTACACTGTGCCGGTAAAAGAATAATGTTATTGGCTTGATGAATATCTGGTATCTGAAAAGACCATTGGACCGGTGGTTTTTCACATAGCATAATGCACCTGTCTCCACTATTCTCCTCCAAGAAAATAGTTTTAGCCCGCCCAGAGCGGGCTTTTTTTTGTCCCGGATTTTGTGTGAGTGCGCCGGCCGCATCCATGGCCCGTGCAACAAAGTCGCAGTCTTGCGCCATGTCATACTCAGGTCACACGAGGGTCCTATACTTCACTCATCTGCTTTACATGCAACCGATATGCCTGACTGCAGAGAGGTGTACCGAATCACTGGTGCACCGAACCGATTTCCGTGTGGTCCCTCTCTTGGGTTGTGCCCGCTTTAAGGGGACCTCGAAAAACCGTCGCGAGCGGCAGCAATGGTGGTTGAGAAGCGGAGCTGTACAGGCGTACAGCGAGCATCGCAGACCGCCAGTGCAACGCGCAGCAGGTTTTTCGAGCGTCCCTTAACCAGCGGGCATTTTTTTGTCCGTTATAACGGCACTGCACTGCGAAATAACTGCCGGCCGGGCTTGACCATGCTTACTTATTGGCTAAGATGAAGTGCCCCCTGCGACCTTCGTCCCGGCAGGGCAAACATCAAGGAGTTTGCTGATGAGTTTATATTCCCCTGGACCCGATGCGCATGCAACCAATCGCCGCAACGACACGACCCCTTTGCTGATCCTGACCGAACTGAGCCCAAGCCTGGTCGTCGATGGCATGGCCGACGCTGGCGAGCCGCTCGTGTTGATCACGTTCGGCACCACGCGGGAAGTGTGTCCAAAGTGTCGCCAGGGCGGCCTGAAGCTGGTGCTGCGCCAGACATCGGTACGGCTTGCGCACCTGTTCTGCGCCGATTGCGAAAGCTGCTACGACGCCTCCTATCCCGACGGCGCCCCGGCCCTGACGATCTGATCCTGACACTGCAGCAGCCAGGCAGCGCTGTGTGCGCCTTGCATGCATGGCGCACACGGCCGGCATGGTATCGTGGCGTTTTGCCGCCACCATTTTCCTTATGCCTGCCCTCTTACACCTGCTGGTCCTCGATCCCAAGCTGCGCAAATGGCGCCTTGGCCTTGCCATCGCCCTGTACCTTGCCATCCTTGTCATCGGTTCGATTCCCGGCGAGCGGCATGCGATCGGCCAGTTTGCCCCCGGCGTGGTATTGCATTCAATCGCGTACGCCGGCCTGGCGACGCTGTGGTTCACGGGGAGCACGGGCGACGGCGCGCAGCGCGCGCTCAAAGCCGTGTTCGCCATCGCGCTGATGGGCGCAGGCGATGAATTCGTACAGAGTTTTTTCCCGTACCGCGGCGCGGCCGTGACGGACTGGCTGGTCGACTGCGTCGCTGCCGTCGTCGCAGGAACCGTGCTGTGGGCTGCCTTGCCGAAGAGATCCTTGCAGTCCTGAAACGCCGCCGGGTCCTGTTGTCAGCCTTTGTTTGATATGGCTCATGAGCAAGCTGAGTCAGCTGGAACGTCGCGCCGCATTCCGCCTCTTACTCAGAGTGGCACGCGACATCGTCACCTTTTCCCGATCGTGACGTTCCTGAACAAATCATCCACAAGGAGTAGACCATGAAACGACTGTATCCCACTCTGGTATTGACGGGCGTGCTGGCGCTGAGTCTGTCGGCCTGCAGTAACATGGGCGGCACCGACGCCAGCGGCAGCAGTGGCACAAGCGGCAGCAGTGGCACAAGCGGCAGCAGCATGAGCGACATGAGCGGTGGCAGCGCCAGCATGGGCGCCACTGGCGATCCTGCCGGCCAGGCAGCTGGAGGCGCCTACCCCGCCAGCGGCATCCAGTCCAACGCCGCTGCCGACCAGACCGGGGCGATGGGGGCCAGCGGCGCCGCAGGTGCTACTGGCAGCAGCGCCAGCGGCGGCCAGGACATGACCACGCCATCGTCCTCTCCCGCGGGCGCCAGCACCATGCCCAACAGCACGGTGATTTCCATCGAACCAATGAGCAGCGCAAGCGCGAGCATGGGCGCCAGTAGCAGCAGCGCCACCGGCGCCAGCGGCGGCAGCAGCGCCGCCCAGGGCTACCGCGTCACCCTGCGCATGGATGACGGCAGTACCCAGGTCGTCAGCCAGGCCACGCCCCCGACTTACCGCAGCGGCGACCGCGTCAATATCGGCAACGGGGTGATTTCGCGGTAAGCCCTGCCTGGCGGGCGCTCCACGCTGCTGCATGAGCGCGGGGCGCCAGCCCAGCCAGGTCAGGCCCAGCCAGGTCAGGCCAAGCCAGGCCAGGCCGGGCCAAGCCACGCGGGATCAGGTAGGGATGAACTCGTGCTCCTGGGGGCCGCCGGTGTCCTTTTTGATGGGCATATTGCGCGTGGCGGACCAGATCACCTCGAGCGGAAGCTTTGGGGTACGGTCGGCACACAGCAAGCCGTTCGCTTCCTGGAAGGTATCGGCAAACTGCGTATAGCAAAATCCGCTGAACATGAACGTGGTGTTCACCACTTCCAGCAGGCGCCGGTACAGGTCATGAAAGCTCTCGTCGCTCTGGCGGCGCGAGTATCCCCAGGTGTGCTCGGGCTGCACGATGCCTGTCTGCACCGGGGATTTGTCGTACGCAATACCGCCAAATTCGGTCAGCACGATTGGCTGGCCGCGGTGCGGGAAACCGTCCAGCGTCAGGATGCGCCCGCCCGGACGGCGCTGGTCGAACAGCGTGCGTACCGGGTCGGAGACAGCGTAGCGCGCCTGCAATTTTTCCGGATCGCTGTCGTAGTCATGGATGCCGAGAATGTCGGTGGCCGATGCTTCCCAGCCATCGTTGCCAATCACCGGGCGCGTGGCGTCGAGCGTGCGCGTGAGGTGATACAAGGCTTCGACGGCATTGCGATGCGCCTGCGTCAGCGTCAGGTTTGGCACGCCCCACGATTCATTGAACGCCACCCAGACGATAATGCACGGGTGGCTGTAATCGCGCTCGATCGCTTCAGTCCACTCCTTGACCATGCGCGTGATGGCCTTGGGGCTGAACCGGTACGCCGACGGCATTTCTTCCCACACCAGCAGGCCCAGGCGGTCGGCCCAGTACAGGTAGCGCGGGTCTTCGATTTTCTGGTGCTTGCGCACGCCGTTGAAACCCATGGCCTTGGCCAGTTCCACGTCGCGCCGCAATGCCGCGTCGCTGGGCGCGGTGAGGAACGATTCGGGCCAGTACCCCTGGTCGAGCACCAGCTTGAGCGGGTAAGCGCGGCCATTGAGCATGAAGCGGTCGCGGTTGATGGCCACCGACCGCAGCGCCGTGTACGACGTTACGCGGTCGAGCACTTCCCCGTTGCGGCGCAGGGTCACTTCCACGTCGAGCAAGGTCGGGCGCTCGGGACTCCACAGCAATTCGTTGCGCGAGTCGTCGATGCCGGGGTCGGACAGGGCAATCTTGCGCGTCGCTTCGCCACCAAGCAGCTTGTAGTAATCGTCGGCCAGCAGTTGCTCGCCGTGCCAGATCTTGACTTCGACGAACAGGTCTTCATGCACCTCGCCGGTCGCCATGACTTCGCAGCCGATTTCGTAGGTTTCGAAGATGGGCGTCCAGCGCAGGTTGCGGATATACGTCGCGGCAACCTGTTCAACCCAGACTGTTTGCCAGATGCCGGTGGTGCGCGGATACCAGATCGAATGAGGCTCGAGCAGCCAGTCCTGCTTGCCGCGGGGCTTGGCAAGGTCGGCCGGGTCGTCTTCGGCAAATACGGTGACGACCTGGTTGCCGTCGGCGCGCATGACAGCCGTGATGTCGGCCCTGAACGGCGTGTGGCCGCCTTCATGCTCGGCTACCAGGTGGCCGTTGACCCAGACCCGCGCCGAATAATCGATGGCGCCGAAATGCAGGATCGTGCGTCCCTCGGTGGGAAGAAGCGTGAAGTCACGTTCATACCAGCATGCCCGGTGAAAGCCGGTGTCGCCGATGCCGGACAATGCCGTTTCCGGAGCGAACGGCACATTGATGTCGTGCGTCCAGTCGGAAATGCCATCCTGCATGCGGCAGCGCAGGTCGTCGTCGTAACGAAAGCGCCACTTGCCGTTCAGGTTCATCCATTGTTCGCGCACCAGTTGCGGGCGAGGATATTCAAACTGCGCGGCCTGCGCAAGCTCGGCCGTTGCATTCTGGGGCATTGCAGATTCACTCATGGGATTCCTTTCGTGCGCGCGGGACAGGGATCAGCAAACGTCCCCTGGCGCCATTTTTTGGATTGTTGTCGTATGCGTCAAGTGCTGCCAAGGCCGCCTGCTCCGCCAGCCCGGTGCGGCACAGGGCCACACACGCGCCACCGAAGCCTGCGCCCGTCATGCGCGCGCCCAGCACGCCTTGCTGGTCGCGCAACATTTGCGCCAGGCTGTCGAGTTCGGGGATCGACACCTCGTAATCGTCCCGCAGACTGAAGTGGCACTGGTTCATCAGTTCGCCGAAGCGCACGCCATCGATTCCCTCGATGGCTTCGAGCACGCGCAGGTTTTCCGACACCACGTGGCGTGCGCGCCGGCGCATTGGCTCGGGCAAGGTCTCGACCGCCGCCAGGTCGGTCACGTCGCGCAGCGCCGTGACTCCGAGCAGGCGCGCCGCTTCCTGGCATTCACTGCGGCGCTCGTTGTACTTGCTGGCGGCAAGCTTGCGCGCCACGCCCGTGTCGATGACGATCAGGGTGGTCCCTTCCGGCAGCGGCACCAGGCGATGCTCGAGCGTGCGCGCATCGACGAACAGCATGGTGTCGGTATCGGCCAGGCTGGACGCCATCTGGTCCATGATGCCGCAATTGACATGGGCAAATTCGATCTCGGCGCGCTGGGCGATCTGCGCCAGTTCGACGTCGTCGAGCGGAAAGTCGAGCAGGCTGCGCAGCGCGCGCAAGGTGGCCACTTCCAGCGCCGCGCTGGACGACAGGCCGGAACCCACCGCCAGGTTGGTCTGGCAAAACACACGCAGCGGCGGCACGTCGATGCCGCGCGCCTGGACCAGGCGGATGCAGCCTTCGATGTAGCTGCCGAAGCCGCTCGGCGCCGAGCCATCCTGCGCAAACGTCACATGGCTGTCGAGCGTGGCCGAATAGAAATGGAAATGGCCATCGTTGCTGCGGGCCAGCGCCACTTCAGTGCGCTGGGGCGTCGCCAGCGGCAGCATGTAGCCGTCGTTGTAGTCGGTATGCTCGCCAAGCAGGTTGACGCGGCCCGGCGCCGACTCGCTCGCTTCAGGGGCCCCGCCAAAAAACATTTCGGCGTTCATGGTGCGACTCCCGATGCAATGCCGGGCATGCCGGCCGGGAGTGCAGTAGCGCCCCCCGCTTCCAGCCAGCGCGGGCGCGACCGGCCCTGCACATCGACACTGGGCCAGGCGGGATCGAACGTCAGGTTTTCCAGGCCGTCGGGACCCAGCAGGAACGTGTCTTCGACCTTGACGCCCTGAAAACTCGGGTTGAACGCAAACGCCATCCCTTCGTGCAGCTGGGTGGCGGTGGTGGCGGTGGCGACGATTTCGCGCGCCGCATAACCGGTGATGCCGCCCTGGTGGTGTTCACGCATCGCGTCGGCCCGGTCCGCATGCTGGTACGCCTGCGCCAGCGCGTGGTAGACGGCGGACAGCGAACCGCCTGGCTTGATGGCAGCGAGCCCGGTCGCCTCGACCGTCATCAGGTCGTTGATGGCGGCAGCAGGCGCCGGCCCGAAACTGACAAAGCGCGTCAGGTTGGCATACAGGCCGTGCCGGCGGGCGCAAAAGACCATCATGGCGCGGTCGCCCAGCACCTGTTTCGACGGCGTGGCATGGCGGTAGCGCGGCAGGCGCTCAGCGCCGGCCGCAAGCACCAGGGCAGGCTCGATGCCGCGGCGCCACAGCGCTTCGGCGCCGGCGCCGGCCAGGTCGTGCTCGGTCCACTCGGGCCGCGCGCGGCGCATCACTTCCGACATGGCTTCGGCCGCTTCCCGTCCAAGGAGGCGGTAACGCTGCTGCTCGGCGGCGCCCAGCACCAGGCGGCGCAGGCGCAAGGATGACGGCAGCATGCGTTCGCCGTGCTGCGGCAGGTCGGACAGGACGGTATCGTCGTCGGCCAGGCTGCGCACATAGGTTTCACGCATGTCGATCTGGTCCCACGGCGCCGCGTGAAAGGTAAAGCCCGGCGGCACTTCTTCATTGCGCAGGCGCTCGAGTTCGATGTCGTCGGTCAGGATGCAGGCGTCGTCGGCGGTGACCAGTACTTCGGCGACACCCGTTTCGGCAGTGAGCAGCACCGCGTTCGAACCGCCGGCAGTAATCCAGGCAAACCAGTCGCTGCCGCGCAGGCGCACGGCGCGCGCGCCGGCTTCGCTCAATACGGCGCGCAGCAGCGCCAGCTTCTCCGCCACTTCACCGGCGCGCGAGCCTGCGTTGGTTTGTGCTTGTGCGACATCATTCATCATGCATCTTCCTCCAGGGTGACAACGACTTTCTGCAGCTCTGCCGCCGTATTCTCCGGCAGCGTATCCATGGCAAACATGCCGGCGCCCAGTTCGGTGCCGGCCAGGTATTTCAGGCGGTCGCGATTGCGGTAAGGCGGCAGGAATTCGGCATGCAGCTGCGTTTCAGGATGCGCCGCGCCGTCGGTGGGCGCCTGGTACCACGCCATCAGGTACGGGAACGGGCGCTCCCACAAGCCTTCGAATTTGCGCAGCACGGTCGCCAGCGCGCGCGCCAGGTCGCGCCGCTGCACGTCGGTCAGCGCGGCGAAATCGGGCGTGGGTGCAGTCGGCATGACCCACACTTCGTACGGATAGCGGGCGCAGGCCGGCACGAACGCGATGGCATGCTCGCCCTGGTACAGCACGCGCTGGCCGTCGGCCGCCTCGGCCGCCGCCATATCGCACAGCAGGTTGGTGCCATGCTCGTCGAAATAGGCTTTTTCCTGGGCCAGCATGCGCGCCGGCAGCGGCGGGATGAATGGATACGAATAGAGCTGGCCATGCGGATGGTGCAGCGTGACGCCCACTTCGGCGCCGCGGTTTTCAAACGGCAGCACGTACTGGATATGCTCGAGCGCGCCAATGCGGCGCGTGCGGTCGCCCCACACTTCCAGCAGCAGTTCCAGGCGCTTCAACGGCAGCGTGGCCAGCGCGGCGTGCGGGTCCTGCGTGAACACCACCACTTCGCAGTGGCCGTTGGACGGCGCGGTTGCCACGGTCAGCTGCGGAGGATCGTGCGCGTCCAGCGACAGGGAAGGAAAGCGGTTGTCGAACACGGCGATCTCGTAGTCGCCCTGCGGCATCTCGGTGGGATTGGAAGGATCCGTCATCACTGCCAGCGGATTGTATTCAGGCGGCGGAAGGAACGTGCGGTTCTGGCGAAACGCTGCGTACGTCACCCATTCGCCGCGCAGCGCATGCCAGCGCAGGTGGGGATTGGCTTGCAGCTTGTCGGCAAAGGGACTTGGTGCGGTCAGTCCGGCCGGAATCGGGCGGGTACTGTAGAGCGTCATGCGACGCCCGTCGGGCTTGATCAATTCCTGAATATGCATGGCGGAGAGGTGCGCGAAGCCAGTATAAGTGCGATTGATGATGCTATCACGATGCATGCACGGCGTGATTCATTGTCGTGCAGCATGTAATTCCGGGTAGTCGACCCCATTGTAAGCGCAGCGAATGGCGCGCTGCAATTGGCAGGCGCGCCGCATGGCGCGGGCTGTTCGGGTATCGTAGGCGCCATCCACATGCATCGGAGGCCCTTCCACAATGACCACCAAGACCCTGAAACGCCTGCACCCGGCACTGCGCGACGATATCGGCGACCTGATCACCCAGCGTCCCCTGCCCTCCGCGCACCAGGAGCAGATCGACCCGTTTTTATTTCTGAACCACCACGGCCCGCAGGTCTATCTGCCGCATAACGGCGGCCTGCCGTTCGGCCCCCATCCGCACCGCGGCTTCGAGACGGTCACGTTCATTGTCGACGGCATGCTGACGCACCAGGACAGCGCCGGGCACGAGAGCATCATCCGCAAGGGCGGCGTGCAGTGGATGACGGCCGGCAGCGGCCTGGTGCATGCGGAAATATCGCCGCCGGAATTCCTGCGCAATGGCGGTCCGCTGGAAATCCTGCAACTGTGGGTCAACCTGCCACCCCAGTTCAAAATGACGAAGCCGGCGTACGTGGGCCTGCAGCAAAATGACATCCCTGCCATGTCGGTCGATGGCGGACGCGTCACCGTCAACCTGGTGGCAGGCCAGTTCGAGGGCACGACAGGACCGGTCGCCTCGCTTACCGGCGTTTTCATGAGCACCGTCACATTCAAGGCGGGCGGACAACTTCGCTTGCCCGGCCTGGCCGAGCGCAGCGTGCTCCTGTACGTCGTGCGGGGCAGCATCGACATCGGGCCTGACCGGGCGGGTGCAATGCACCTGGCCGAGTTTGGCGATGAAGGCGATGCCATCGAACTCTCGGCCACGGAGGACGCCCTCATCTTGCTGGGCCATGCCGAGCCAACCCGTGCTCCGCTGGTCGCGCACGGCCCGTTCGTGATGAATACACGCGCAGAAATCAACCAGGCCATCACTGATTACCAGGCCGGCCTGTTCGGCTGATATCCACCGGGAGCAGTAGCGCGAACGGCACGCCATGCGCAAGCGTGGCGTGCCGTCTTGTTTTTTTACTACTGGATTTGCCGCTGGATTCATGCATAAAGAATATCTCAGCGGTCAACTTGTCAGTTGAAAACAACAGCCCCGCTTGATCCAGATTTGACCCGATAATTCAGCGTTCTGCAGCTAAACGCACGATTTTCTTTGACGAATGACAGAACCTGCAAAATATCTGCAATTGATACAGAGAAGTTTTACATTATAATTACCAAGAGTTATTAGGATTTCTCCTATTTCGTTAAGATTTTTCTTACACACCTTATTCCGATTTCAATAGGCAACATGTTACTATCAGGTAATAACCAACTGTCGGGACTTTGCCCTGCTGTTGAACATGCCACCTTGAAATTTGCTTTGCGCAGGTGTGAAGCTTTGCTACGACGGGATTTCCTTTGAGAACTATTGGCCGGTACTGGATCGATCGCTACATCTCGATCATCCATTGGTTCATTCCATCCCATTCCCAGAGCGATCCGGCGCAATTGACGCGGGCGCAGACATTTGTCAACGCCGTGACGCTGGCCGCGCTGGCCGGACCGTTCTATGCCATGGCATATCACCTGCTTGGATTTACCGCCGCCGCGCAGCAGATCCTGACGTGTGTCGCCGTCATGGTGGTCACGCCGTTCCTGCTGCGCTGGACTGGCAGCATCCTGATTGCCCGTGAGGTATTCCTGGCAGCCGTCTACTGCAATTTCAGCTGGCTGACCTATCACCTGGGCGGGCTCACCGCGCCCACTGCCGGCTGGCTCATCTGCGGCCCGGTCGTGGCCATGTTTTTGGGCGGGGTACGCTCTGCCCTGTTCTGGATGGGCATGAGCTGCGCCACTGTCGCCGTGGTCTACGGGATGGACGTGGCGGGCATGCCGCTGCCAAGCCACCCGGTCCAGCAGCTCGACTTGCTGTACCTGCTGTGCCATACCGGCCTGGTCGTGGTCATGGTGTTTTTCATGCTGATGTTCGAATTCACCAAGGCCAAGGGTTTCATCAAGCTCGAGCAGGCGCTGGAAATCATCAATGAACTGGCGATCCGCGACGAACTAACCGGCACCCACAACCGGCGCCACCTGATCAAGCTGATCGACATTGAAAAGGAACGCACCGCGCGCCTGGGCCACCTGTTCTGCCTGTGCCTGCTCGACATCGATTTTTTCAAGCGCATCAACGATACCTGGGGCCACTCGACCGGCGACACCGTGCTGCGTGAATTTGCGCAGACGGTGCAGCGCCAGATCCGCGACACCGATTCCTTCGGGCGCTACGGCGGGGAAGAGTTCCTGCTGATGCTGCCGGAAACGAGTCTCGAGGAAGGATGCCGCATGGCCGAGCGGGTGCGCGCCAGCGTCGAGAAGATGCGCTTTGCCACCCTGCCCGACCTGTGCACCACGGTGTCGATCGGCGTGGCCCAGTTCCGCCCGGGCGAAACCATTGCCCAGACGGTCGCCCGCGCCGACGAAGCCCTTTACCTGGCCAAGTCGGGCGGACGCAATTGCGTGGTCAACTACAACGATGCCTCCGCCCGCGCCGCGCCCGGCGCCGTGCCGCCAGCTGGCAGCGACGCACCGTTTCCCGCGCCCGCGCTGGCGGACGCGCTGGCTGTGCGCATCGTCCCTGCCGCGCCGTTCGATATTTCGCTGTGCGACCCGCTTACCGGGCTGCTCAACCGCCGCATGCTGCGCGACCGCCTGGCCCATGCCATGGAGCGCGCCACGCGCAATGGCGCGACAGTCGCCCTGATGCTGCTGAACCTGAACAAATTCAAGGAAATCAACGACGCGCTCGGATATGAAGCGGGCGACACCATCCTGTCCCAGAGCGCCCGGCGCATCCGCAAGGTGCTGCGCGAATCGGACAGTATCGCGCGCTGGGGCGGCGACGAATTCATCATTTTGCTGGAAGACCTGAACCAGGCCGGCGACGCCGACCAGGTCGCCGAAAAAATACTCGACCAGTTCGCCATGCCCTTTGCTTTCGGCGAACGCGAATCGTTCGTCACCCTCAGCGTCGGCATTGCCGTGTACCCCGGTCCCGATGCGGACCTGGACATGGACACGCTGCTCAAGTACGCAGACGTGGCCATGACGCGCGCCAAGGCATGGGGCGACAATATCGTGCAGGTGTTTTCAAGCGACGCCATCATGCCGCCGAACGAACGCCTGGCGCTCAAAAACGGCCTGCGCGACGCCCTTGGCGGCGGCCAGCTGTTCCTCGAATACCAGCCGCAGGTCGACCTCGCCACGCGCGCCATCGTCGGCGTCGAAGCGCTGATCCGCTGGCAGCACCCGGTCTACGGGCGCATCGAGCCGGGCCGCTTCGTGCCGCTGGCCGAGGAAACCGGCATGATCGTGCCGATCGGCGACTGGGTCCTGCGCACCGCGTGCGAGCAGAACCGCAAATGGGTCGCGGCCGGCCTGCCCAGCATCAAGATGGCAGTGAACCTGTCGGCGCGCCAGCTGAAGGATGGCGGCCTGGTGGCGCGCGTGCTGCGCATCGTCGGAGAAACCGGCATTGCCGCCAGCGACCTCGACCTCGAACTGACCGAGGGCATCCTGATCGACAACCTCGAAGGCAGCCGCGGCACGATGGTGGCCCTGCGCGCCGCCGGTGTCAAAATATCGATCGACGATTTCGGCACCGGCTATTCGAGCCTGAACTACCTCAGCGAACTGCCGGCCGACATCCTCAAAATGGATGGCTCCTTCGTGCGCCGCCTCGGCCAGCCGCTGACGCGCTCGCGCCCGTACGTGATTGCCGAATCGATCATCGACATGGCGCACCGCCTGAACCTGAAAGTCATCGCCGAATCCGTCGAAACAGCCGAACAGTTGAGCGACCTCCAACGCATGCAATGCGACGTGGCGCAGGGCTATTTCTTCAACCGCGCGCTGCACCCGGACCAGGTGGCAGTGCTGCTGGCGCGCCAGGCAACAGCAAAAGAGCACGAAAAAAATGGGGCCGCGGCAGCGGCTTGAGAAGGCAGGCAGCAGTTCAGAGGAAGACATGACGCTTACATCACATATCGCAGCGCACGCCGTCGCGCCAGACCGGAGCGCGCAGCAGCCCACCACCGGACCGGCGCCCGATACGGCCTGGCAGCAGGAAATCGACGCCATGCTGGCCGGTGGCGCCCTGGCCGGCAACGCGGCCCAGTTCGCCCAGCCGCGCGGCCCCGACCTGCTGGCGCGCACGTCGCCCCTTGAAAGCTGGCAGGCGGCGCGCGCCAGCCACGGCGTCTGGCAATATTCGCGCGCGCTGGACGGTGCGCCGCACCCGATCGCCAGCATCCAGGACGAATCCGGCAATGCCGCGCGCGGCGTCAACTTCGCCTCGCAGGATTACCTGTCGCTGGCGTCCCATCCAGCCATCTTCGACGCTGCCGCGCGCGCCTTGCGCGACGCCGGTCCGCACAGCGCCGGCTCGGCGGTTTTGCTGGGCAACACCAAAGCCTCCCTGCTGCTGGAACAGGCCATTGCCGAACTGGTGCAGACCGCGCACGTGGCGCTGTTCCCGACCGGCTGGGGCGCCGCCTTTGGCGCCATCACTGCATTCGTCCAGGGCGCCGACCATGTCGTCATCGACCAGTTCGCCCACGCGTCCCTGCGCCAGGGCGCCAGCGCCGCCACCGGCAACATCCACGTCAACCGCCACCTCGATGCCGCCCATGTGCGCGAACTGGTGGCGGGCATCCGCTCGCGCGACACCGCGAACGGCATCCTGGTCGTCACCGAAGGCCTGTTCAGCATGGATTCTGACTCGCCCGACATCGCCACCTTGCAGGCCATCTGCCATGAATTCAACGCCACCTTGCTGGTCGACGTGGCGCACGACCTGGGCGCCCTTGGCCCGGGCGGCGGCGGCTGCATTGCCGCCCAGGGCATGCTGGGCAAGATCGACATCGTCATGGGCGCGTTCTCCAAGACGTTTTCATCGAACGGCGGGTTTGTCGCCGTGGGCCGGCGCGCTGCCAAGCGCCACCTGCAGTTGTACGCCGGGCCGCACATGTTTTCCAATGCACTCTCGCCGGTGCAGTCGGCCGTGATCCTGGCCTGCATCGAGATCGTGCGCAGCGAAGAAGGCGAGCAATTGCGCACCGACCTGCTGCGCAATGTCAGCCTGATGCGCCAGCTGCTCGGGGACGCCGGCCACCGCTGCATGGGGATGCCGTCGGCCATCGTCCCGGTACTGATCGGCAGCGAGCCGGTCTCGCGGCTGGTCGGCAAACTGCTGTTTCGCCAGTCGGTGTTCGTCAACCAGGTCGAGTTTCCCGGTGTGCCGCTGGGCGCCTCGCGCCTGCGCCTGCAACTGATGTCCAACCATAACAGCCAGCAGATCAAACGTGCTGCCACCGTCATCGACCAGTCCATCACGCGCGCCAGTGCGGCCTTGCAGGAAGCCGGCCAGCGCGCACTTCACGCTACCGGAAAGGCTGTGCGCCATGGAGCGTAATCCCGACACCCTGCTGCGCGACATGGAGCGCCACGACGCCGCCGCGCTGGCCGACGGCATGGACACCATCACCGCGCGCCTGCAATCGCACGCCGCCTCCATGCCGCACCAGGTGGCCTACACCTTCCTGCGCGAGGATGGCAAGACCGACGACCTCACCTACGGCGCCCTGGCCCGGCGCGCCACCCGGCTGGCCGGGTACCTGCTGCAACAGGCCGAGCCGGGCGAACGCGTCGTGCTGCTCTACCCGGCCGGACTCGAATTCATCACGGCCTATTTTTCCTGCCTGCTGGCCGGCATGATTGCGGTGCCTGCCACGCTGCCGCACAAGACCCGCCCGTCGCGCCGCCTGCAAGCCATGCTCGCGGACGCCGACCCGGCGCTGATCCTGACCCGCGCCGACAGCGCCGCATCCCTCCGGGCCAGCCTGGCCCTGATCGATGCCGGCACGCGCGCCGTGCTGGCCACCGATACGCTCGACGTGCCGGCCAGCGCGGCAGCCGTTGCGCTGCCGGTCGTCACGCCGGCGATGACGGCGTTCCTGCAATACACGTCCGGCTCCACGGCGCTGCCCAAAGGCGTCGAAGTCACGCACGGGAACATTGCCAGCAATGCCGAAGCGATCCGCACCGGCTTCGGCTTCGAGCCAGCCAGCGTGATGGTCAGCTGGCTGCCGCTGTTCCATGACATGGGCCTGATCGGCAGCATCGTCGCGCCGATGGTGGTCGGCTTTCGCGCGGTGCTGATGGCGCCGGGCGCGTTCCTGAAAAATCCGGCCATGTGGCTCGAAGCCATCACGCGCTACCGCGGCACCTGCGCGGGCGCGCCCAACTTCGGCTGGGATTACTGCGCCAAAAAAATCGGCCTGGAGGCCAGGGCCCGGCTCGATCTGACGTCCCTGCGCGTGGCCTACAACGGGTCGGAGCCGGTGCGCGCCAGCACGCTGCGCGCCTTTGTCGACGCCTTTGCCGGCTGCGGCATGCGCGCTTCTGCCCTGTTCCCCTGCTACGGCATGGCCGAGACGACCCTGTTCGTCTCGGGCGGCCCGATCGACCGCGCGCCGCTGGTGCGCACCGTCAGCAAGTCGATGCTGGAAGGGAACCAGGTACGCGATGCCGCGCCAGGCAGTGCCGACGCGCGCGAAGTGGTCAGCTCGGGCATCGTCGCTTCCGCGAACCTGGTCGTCATCGTCGACCCCGAGTCGCTGCGCCCGGCCGGCCGCCAGCGTGTCGGCGAAGTATGGGTGGCCGGCCCCAGCGTGGCGCGCGGCTACTGGCAGCGCCCGGTGGAAACGGCAGCGGCGTTCGACAATCGCCTGCCGGGGCAGGCGCAGCCGTTCCTGCGCACCGGCGACCTGGGCTTCATGCAGGACGGCGAACTGTTCATCACCGGGCGCCTGAAAGACCTCGTCATCGTCAACGGCCGCAATGTCTATCCGCAGGACGTCGAGGAAGTCATCGAAGGCGCGATCGATTTCATCGCGCCGAACATGTGCGCCGCGTTCTCGGTCGAGATCGACGGCCAGGAGCGGCTTGCCATCGTTGCCGAAGCCAACCGCTCGCTGGCGCGCGCGGCGCAGCAGCAGGCCGGCGCCGGCAGCGCCATCGACCAGGTACTGGTGCGCATCGAACTGGCTGCGCGCAATATCTGCACGCTGATCGCCCAGCAGTTCGATGTCTCCGTGTCGTCGCTGGTGTTCGTCAAACCAGGCAGTTTCCCGCGCACCACCAGCGGCAAGGTCCAGCGCGCGCGTTGCAAGGAACTGGCGCTGGCCGGCGAACTCGAACTGGTGTACGTCATGCCGGGCAGTATTTTCGACCGGCGCGGCACGCTGGCCGACGTGGAAGCGCCGCCCGCAGCCGGGCCGGCCGGCGCGCCGGTCCGCAGCGCGGCGGTGACGCCGCCGGCCCACCCCGACGGGGCGCAGAGCCGCGCCCGTGCCGATGCGATGATCGCGTGGTTCCGCCAGTACGCCGCACGCCGCCTGCAGTCGCGCGTGGGCGACGAGCGCCGCACCATTGCGCCGTACGTCGTGCTGGACCTGGGCAACCAGGGCTTCTTCGGGCTGCAAGTGCCAGCCCGCTTTGGCGGTGCCGCCCTGTTGACGGCCGACCTGCTGCGCGTGATGGAACAACTCGCTGCGGTCGACCTCACCATCGCCACCATGGTCGGCGTGCACAACGGCCTGGGCGTGCGCACGATCCTGCAAGCGGGCACGCCCGCCGTACACGAGCGCCTGCTGCCGGTCCTGGCCAGCGGGCGCCAGCTGGCCGCTTTTGCCCTGACCGAACCCGGCGCCGGCTCGAACCCGGTCGCCATGCACGCCACGGCGCGGCAGGCGCAGGGCGGCTGGATCGTCAACGCTGAAAAGCAGTGGATCGGCCTGGCCGCGTGGGCCGGCGTGATCACCGTGTTTGCCAAGGCCTTCGACGCGTCCGGCGCCGCGCTGGGCACGCTCGCGCTGATGGTGGCGGAAGACACGCCGGGCCTGTCGCAGGGCCCGGAAGCGCTGACCATGGGCATGCGCGGCATGGTGCAGAACACGGTCTTCCTCGTTGATGCATTCCTGCCCGACGCCGCCGTGCTGCGCGCGCCCGGCCAGGGCATGGAGGTCGCCCGCGACGCCATGCTGTTTTCGCGCCTTGGCATCGGCGCCATGTGCATCGGCGGCATGAAGCGCTGCGCCCAGCTGATGGCGCGCTACGCCGAACGGCGCGACATCGCCAGCGGGCGCCTGCTCGACCACCCGGTCACCCTGGCGCGCCTGCACGACCTGGGCGCCGCGATCTTCGCCATCGAAGCGCTGGTGCACGCCATCGGCGCGCAGATCGATGGCGGCCACGTGGTGGCTCCCGAGGCTTACCTGGCCTGCAAGACCAGCAGCACGGAATTGTTTGGCCAGGCAGCCGACGCGCTGGTGCAGATGCTGGGCGGACGCGGCTACATCGAAACGAACGCGGCGCCGCAAATCCTGCGCGACGCACGGGTGCTGCGCATCCTCGAAGGCCCCACCGAAACCCTGTACGCGCACCTCGGCGCCACGCTCGGCCAGAACGGGGGCGCCGCCCTTGCCTTTATCCGGGATGCGCTGCATGCGCCCGCGCTGGCGGGCGCGCTGGACGCCACGGCCACATCGATCAAGGCCGGCGCCGGCGCTGGCCAGCACCTGTTTGCGTCGGCCACGGCGCTGCACCAGTGGCTCGACTACCGCCTTGGCGAACTGGCCGCTGCCGCTTTCCTGCTGGCGGCCACCGAACAGCGCGCGCAAGGCCACCCGCAGGCACTGCACGCCGTCACATGGGCGCGCCGCCGCTACACGTCGCTGGCTGACGCCATCCGCGCAGAACTGGCGCAGGATGCACCGTATGGCGCCAGCGACGACCTGCTGCAGATGGTTGCCGCCTACGGCGCTGCCATCGGCGACGTCGACCAGGACGCGCCGGGCGAAGGCCAGCACATCGACCCGATTTTGCGCCGCATGCCTGTGCAAACGCTGGCGCCGCTGGCCGCGCAGGCGGTGACGGTGGCGCCACAGTCTGCTGCGGCCGCGGAACACGTCCCCACGCCGCTCCAGGCCATTGTCCACGACGCCGTCCTAGCCTGGCTGCGCAGCGAAAAACCGCTGGCGCAGCACGTCGTCGATTTCGACACGCCGTTTACATCGCTGGGAATGGATTCGCTGGCGACCGTGTCGATCGCCAGCGACATCGAAAACCGCACGGGCATTCCCATCGTGCCGGAGCTGCTGTACGACTACCAGACCGTGCACACGCTATCGGCCTGCCTGGCGCAGCGCCCGGACCTGCAAGCAGCAGCATGACCGCGCTGGCGCGCTTCGACCGGTACCTGCCGGCCACGCTGGCGCCAGCCGACCTGCCCGCAGCGCGCCACCTGACGCTGCTGGCAGCCATCACCGCGGCCAGCCTGCCGGCGCTGCTGCTCATGTATCACTGGCTCGGTTTCGACGCGGCCGCCGTCGCGGTGCTGTGCGGCGGCGCCGTCATGGGCTGCGCTCCGCTGCTGCTGCGCGCCGGCGCCAGCCTGGCCTTCGCCCTGAATATCTTCCTCGCCAGCCTGTTCGTGCTGAAAATCTGGCTGGCCACCCACCTCGGCGGCCTGAATGCGGCCACCACCGCCTGGTTCGTCCTGTGCCCGCTCGTGGCTGCACTGGTAGGCGGCACGCGCGCCGCACTGGTGTGGAGCGCGCTGGTGTTCAAGGCCTACTTCGTGCTGTTCCTGTGGAGCCGCTTCGTGGCGCCATTCGTATCGTATCCGGTGACCGCCCCGGACGTCCTTGCGTTCGGCGGCCAGCTTGGACTACTGGTGCTGGTGACGGTCATTGCGCTGTGTTTTAGCGCCAATATAAATAACGCTGCACCGCCCACGTGACATTCCTGTCGCGCGTGCCTTCAGATTCCACCAGAACCAGGCCTGCGCCGGCATCGCGAGCCGAGCAAGAACGTGGCAGCGATGCTGGTGGCCGTCATCGTACCCGCACCCTCTCCATCTCCCCAGATAAAACCGGGGTCAGGTCTACCAAACTGTCATTTTTGAACTTTTCTCCGGCCAAAAAGTTCCCTGTTGACGGATTGGCAGACCTGACCCCGACTGTTGCTTTCGCGACTGTTGCTTTCGCGCTGGTGGCCGTCATCGTTCCCGCACCCTCTCCATCTCCGGAGATAAAACCGGGGTCAGGTCTACCAAACT
>Ga0265780_10000387_pt1 | contig 70095 bp, 50 predicted proteins | sample P1T30metagenome_FD_192432 | JGI IMG/M metagenome (GOLD analysis project Ga0265780, IMG submission 192432) | Plant litter microbial communities from East Loma Ridge, Irvine, California - P1 T30 | ecosystem: Environmental > Terrestrial > Plant litter > Unclassified | place: USA: California...
TGCAACGCCTGGACGACTTCCATGCGCGCCACGCCGACGCCGCCCCGGCCGCATTGATGGCGCTGCGCCAGGCCGCGATCGACAACGAGAATGTGTTCGCGCGCCTGATGGATGCGGTGCGCGTATGCTCGTTGGGGCAGATCACGACTGCGCTGTTCGAGGTGGGGGGGCAGTACCGGCGCAATATGTAGCAGCACGCCTCGGTAAGCGGCTTCCACGGGCGATGACGTTTCGAACTCAGCTCAGATGCCGTGCACGGTCACGCAATTGCGCCGGCCTGATGCCAATACATGATGCTGCGTGACGTGCTTAAAAGTTACCAGCAAGAGATTTTTTCATGATTTTTCTCGCGCTGATATGCAACAAGGCCCACCGATTTGTAAGAAGTGCTAGCACGAAGGAACCATTCGGAATGTGATGAGTTATGATTAACATTTGGGAAATTACATTTCCTCGCTACACGTAGTCTGTGAGCAACTCATCATAGGAAAAATCATGCCGGGCAATTTCAGTAAGAAACAATTCGCGGTCGCCCTTGTCTCTGGCGCTTTTCTGCTCAGCGCGGGACTCGGCGGTTGCGGCCGTACCCAGACAGCAGAAGAACTACTCACTGAAGCACAGCAATACGAAAAAAAGGGCGATCAGAAAGCCGCATTGATCCAGCTTAAGAATGCAGTAGCGCAAAACCCTGACAACGCTGAAGCGCGTCTGCGTCTTGCTACCCTGCATGGCGTGATGGGCAATCCAGTGTCGGCCGAAAAAGAATTGCGCCGAGCTATCAGCCTGGGTGCATCTGCGAAACGTACCCTGCCTTTGCTTGCTCAAAGTTTGCTGTCGCAAGGCAAATTCCAGCCCGTACTCGATGAAATTACTGAAGAACGGGCCCAGGGCTCGGCGATGCTGCTGGTGCATCGTGGCAACGCTTTGCTGGGCCTGAATCGGTCTGAGCAGGCGCGGTCAGCATACCAAGCCGCTCTCGCCATTGAAGCGAACTCGGGCGACGCCCTTGCCGGTATGTCACGTGTCGCTATTTTGAACAACGACATCGCAGAAGCGCGCGCTTTGGCTAAGGACGCCACCGTCCGAGCTCCAGATAGTGCCGCAGCCTGGTTACTGCAAGCTGCCCTGCTACGTAGCGAAAAAAAGAATGAGGAAGCACTGTCCGCCTATGACAAGGTTTTGGCAATTGACCCGGCAAACCGGATTCCACACATCGAAAAAGCATATATTCTGATCGAAAGCAAAAATTTCGATGGCGCCAAGGCAGAGCTTGTTGCCGCAAAGAAGCAAGGCCCTGCTCAGCTCAACGTCGTCTATGCCCAGGCCCTGCTGGAACAAACGACCGGCAACCACGCTGCAGCCAAGGAATCGCTGCAAAAAATATTCAAGGTTGCTCCAGATCACCCTCCGAGCATACTGCTTGCAGGCGCAGTCGAGCTTAGCCTGAACAATTTGCGGCAGTCTGAGCAATATCTTCGTCGCTACGTCGAGTCGAACCAAGACAGTGTTTATGCGCGTAAGCTGCTGGCGCAAGCGCTGCTCAAGCAAAACCATGCAACAGAAGCAATTGCGGTATTGGAACCAGCGCTGGCGAATAACAGTAAAGACTCGCAGTTACTGGCACTGGCCGGCACCGCCAACCTGCAGGCCAAAGAGTTCACTAAAGCTACTTCATATCTCGAACAGGCACGCGCCTTAGAGCCAGACGCGGCTGTGATCCGCACGTCCCTAGGCATGGCGCGCCTGGCCCAAGGCGAGGTTGGACAGGGCATCGAGCAGTTACAACAAGCCACCCGGCTGGCCCCGGGCTCGCTAGACGCCGGTTTTGCGCTGATTCAAGCCGAAGTTTCTCGCGGACAATTCGATCAGGCCTTGAAAATCGTCGCAGATCTCGAGAAGGCGCAGCCTTCCAGTGCAGCAGTGCAAAATATAAAAGGCAGTATCTTGCTTCGCAAGGGAGACACCAAGGGAGCGCGCGCCAGCTTTGATCAGGCATTGACGATCGACGGCGCATACTTCCCTGCCATTACCAATCTGGCGCAAATTGATGTCGCCGAAAAGAATTTTGATGCTGCCAAGCAACGTTTCGACAGCTTGCTGAAGCGTGACAGCAAGAACATCGATGCCATGAATGCGCTCGCGGTGCTGGCTACAGTGCAAGGCAACACTGCCGAAGCGACGACGTGGCTTGAAAAAGCCTTGACTCAAAATCCGAATGAGCTCAACCCGGCATTGAGCCTCGCAGCCAATTACATAAAGATCAAACAACCCGAGAAAGCAGTTACACTACTGCGCAAGACCCTTGTAGCACATCCGACGTCACCACAGGTACTTGACTTGCTGGGACAGGCACAGCTGGCTGCAAAGGATATTCAGGGCGCCCTGGACACCTTTACCAAACTAGCCGCATCGTCGCCGCAGTCACCAATGGCCCAGCTGCGCATCGCTGGCGCGCAAATGCAGGCAAAAAATGACAGCGCCGCCGCCGAGGCGTTCAAACGCGCTCTCGCCATTGATCCATCATTCTTGCAAGCGCGGGTCGGTCAAATGGAAATTGCGCTGCGCGCAGGTAAGCCGCAGCAAGCAATCGCCATTGCACGCCAGATCCAGACCGACAATCCGAAGGCGCCCACCGGTTATGTGCTGGAAGGTGACATACTTCTATCGCAAAAAAATCTGAACGGTGCACTGGCCGCTTATGACAAGGCCTTTGCCCTGACCAACTCACCTGCAGTTTTAATCAAGATCTCGCAGGTGCTTGCTCAGAACGGCCGAGCTGCAGACGGCGCAATGCGACTTGCGAAATTCCATGCCGCTTACCCAGACAACGATATGATCGCGATGCTGGTGGCCGAGAATCATATCGCCAATCGCCAGTTCAAACCCGCCATCGCCAGCTTGCAAGCAGCGCTCAAGACCAACCCTTCGAATCCAGCTGCACTCAACAACCTGGCTTGGGCTTACCAACAGGAAAACGACCCTCGTGCGCTTGCCACTGCAGAGCAGGCGTATAAATTGGCCGGTAAAAGCGCAGCGGTGATGGACACGCTGGGCTGGATTCTTGTACAACAGGGTGACACCAAACGCGGCATCGAGTTGCTGCGTAAAGCTGTCGCAACCGAGTCGACGGCGCTCGACATGCGCTATCACCTCGCAGCGGCTCTGGCCAAAGCAGGTGACAAAGCCGCTGCGCGCAAGGAAGCAGAACAGCTGCTAGCAATCGGCAAACCATTTCCTGCCGAAGCCGACACCAAAGCATTGCTACGTCAGCTTTGATGCTCGAAACGGCCGCCGTTGCGGCCGTATTTTTCACATTCTTCAATTCTGATTGCCCCATCATGACATCCATTACCCATAAGACCAAGCGTGCAACATTGTCGCAAGGCTTATTTGGACGGCTGTTCAAACGGCTGAATGGCAGAAAAGATTTTTTAATTCCTTATTTTTATTTCCGAACGGTACTAAAAGGACATGCTGAATCTCTAGTCCTAAAAGAAATCTTTCAACTTCGATATGAGGTTTATTGTGTTGAAAGAAATTTCTTAGATGCAAATGAATTTGAATATGGGTTAGAGAGTGACGAATTTGATAATTGCTCGATTCATTTTGCAGCGTACACAAAAAGCAACGACATTATTGGGACGGTACGCCTCGTGCAACCCGACATTGATCGTGAATTTCCCTTTGCTTCCCATTGTCCAACCTTCCCGGATTTCACTCACCCTGCACGTCACAACGCTGCTGAAATTTCGCGTCTAGTGGTTCAAAAAACCCATCGCCGCCGCCGCGGGGATTCACTAGAAGGGATCTCACAAGACTTCATGGAACGTGGAGCCACAGAAAAAATTCAGCCTAAATCGCCCGTACGGCGCGACAAGCGAGGAAATAGTCCGTTATTATTGCTTGGCTTGTACCGCGAGATGTTCCGCCATAGTCGTCAAAATGATATTAGATATTGGTATGCAGCAATGGAACGCTCGCTCGCTCGTTCGCTAGAAAAAATGGGATTCAAATTTGTACCGATCGGTCCTCAAGTCGATTATTACGGTCCAGTAACGCTTTTCATGGCAGATCTGGATGAATTGAATGAACGTTTATATAAAGAAAACAAGTTCTTGGCGGCGTGGTTCAACGATGAGCCCATCCCAGTTTGGATCATGACAAAGACCGTGATTGGCAACTGGCTGGAGCGCTTCGCCAAGAAAAAATAACTAGGGTCCTTGAATGGACAAAAAAACTACATGGACAACAGAAAACTACGCGTGGATCCAACCGCGTTTTTGTCCCGTGCTGATTTCGGGGCACATCATCAAGAAACGATCGATCATGTAAATAACCGTATTTTTCGTGCTTACCGTGGCCATACTGGCACTGCTCCTTCCGACATCTTTCGGCTGAGACATCAAGTCTACTGCGTCGAATGCGCCTTTTTGCAGCCTGATCACTCGATCGATGGCATGGAGTTCGACGACTACGACCATGCATCTACTCACTTTGCAGCCTACACCATGGAGGAAAAACTGGTGGGGGCGGTGCGACTGGTTCAGCCCGGTAATTCCAGACCTTATCCCTTCGAACTGCATTGTCAGGTATTCAATGAAGTCGAACTACCTGATCGCAGTCAGGCGGCTGAAGTATCGCGACTCGTTGTCAAGAAAAGTCATCGGCGTCGGCGTGCGGATAGCGTTCTGGGAGTGCCGGGATTCGGCCGTCCGCTCGGTCATGGCCCCGAGATCGATATCGATGCCTCGATCGACCGTCGCGACAATACGTCACCGATGCTTTTACTTGGCATGTATCGTGAGATGTACCGTCATAGCCAAGAATGTGGGGTTCGTTATTGGTATGCCGCCATGGAGCGATCGCTGGCGCATGCCCTTGGCAAGATGGGCTTTGGATTCACACCAATTGGCCCCAAAGCGGAATATTACGGTGCTGTCACACCGTACATCCTAGATCTGCATGAACTTGGACGCAAATTGTCGAGCAGTAATCCGGAGCTGGCCGCCTGGTTCAACGAGAAGGATCCGGTCGTCAAGCGCCACCACCCTTCCCGCCTGCACATCGTGCGTAAACATGCTTTCAAAGATATTAATTAGCCTGCAATATCGATCTGCTTGGTGACATGATTACGGAAGCTGTGCACCACCATGTTCGGCGCTGAAGGCACCTCTAGTCCCGCAAGCATGTCGTGCATCATGGCGATCGCAAGCGCGGCTACCGAGAAACTGCCAACGGCAATCTGTGACGCCGGACAGGTTGTGCCATCTTCCATGATAGTCAGCGCCTTGCTGACTTCTTCCATCACTTGGCGATCAAGGTGGGCACCAATTCGTGCCATCACGCGGCCGAACACTTCAGTGTAAGTGAGATTGCCGTCAGCTGCCGCTGCATCGATATCACGCTGCAGGATCTCTGGCAGGGAATTGCCTGATTCTGCCGGGAAATACAATACCCCAGCGCCGAATCCGATGTTCATGGCCGTAAAAATCGGCTTGCCGGCCGCAGCGGCGTTCCCATGCAAGGCCAGCACGGCGCTAAGGTCGACGAAATCGATGGTATCGAAGATCAGATCAGCCTTACCGATCAGCTCAGATGCATTACCCGCGTCGAGCATGGCCACATGCGCTTCCACCTGTGCTTCGGGGTTTATCCGAAGGATATGTTTCTTGAGTGCTTCAACTTTCGGCATACCGACATCATCGAAGTCGAAGAACTGCCGGTTCAGGTTGTGGGCATCCACCACATCCCCGTCAATCAGTACGAAATTCTGGAAACCGCTGCGTGCTGCACAAATCACTGGACCACTGCCCAAGCCGCAGCCGGCAAACAAAACTCGTGCGTGGCGAATTTTGTCCTGCGTTGAGTGAGCTATATACCCACTATTGCGTTTAATAAACTCGTCGTATTGGAAGGTAGTCATAGATTTTGGGCGATGAGAGGTAGAGAGTTAGGTATCGTAGTCGAAACCGGAAAGGAAAGCGACATAGACCCACTGTAGAGCTTGTCGATATTCTTTACACTTACATTGTTGAAGTGCATAGAAGCAACCTTAAAATAAAAATAAACTGTTTTAAAACAATGGCTTATATATTTTTATCTGCGCTGGCACGCTAAATGCTTAGTAGTTATCATCGTAGTCGTGTACATCAACCCTTGTGAGGAAGACCAAATGAACATCAAGAAGATTTCGGGTATCGCCGCTAGTATCGCACTGGCATTCGGCATGGCTGCACCAGCCAGCGCAATCACGCTGACTTCGGGTGATCTGAAGATCACGTTCAACGCCTTTGATGCCGGTACCGTGAACTACGGTAACACTCCAGGCGCCAAGTGCGAAACTGCTGCCGCATGCGACGCCGTAGCAGGCATTACTAAGGCACCAATGTCGTACGGTAGCGAAGACACCTGGGGCATTTTCTCGGTGCAGAGCATCTCGCGCGTTTCTGACGGCGGCCTGATCTTTACAGCTGGTGCTAACGGTGAATACCTGACCGGCATGTTCGGCGGCATCAAGGACACCTATGTCGAAGTGAGCGGTATTCGCTCGCCACAGACCCTGGCACTGGGCACTGGCGGTTGGCTGAACATGTATCTGACCGGCCAGAACTACAATTCGTCCTTCGGTCCAACCGGCCGTATCGGCGAATTTGGTTACAAAGGCATCACTGACGTCGGTGGTACTCTTGCTCTGTCGACCGTGTTCGGCGCTGGCGTGTTGGGCGGAGATCCAGAGTTCACCTACAGCTCGAGCTTTGCAAACGCAAGTATCTCGGGTGGCAGCCAGGGCTTCCTGGACGTAACCGGTGGCTCGATGGCTTCAATGTTCGATACCAATGGTCAGATGGACCCGAACGGCAACGCCCACGATCTGTTCCTGAAAACCACCTACGGCCAGACCGGTGCATCGTCCGCCGCAGGCTGGACCGTTGATGCCAGCGGCGACGTCGTGGGCGAAGTGGGTGGTGAAGTGCCAGAACCTGGTTCGATCGCCCTGCTGGGCCTCGGGATCGCTGGTCTGGCAGCAATGCGCCGCCGCCGCGCTTAATTGCCCGGAAAGACCTGCCAGCCATAGGATTATGGCTGGTGCGGAGCGGTGATATAAAAACGAAGGCCCGGTCGATTTTCGACCGGGCCTTTGTGCATCAAGACCACCTGGTTTAACAAAGTCACCAGTCATGTCGCGCACTGAAAAACATCGTTAACTTTGATCGACTTGCAGCCCCTCTTGTAAGCATGTATATGAACCCTCTTTAGGCAGCGGCGACGGCGTGCGAGCCATTGGGATTCTGGACTTGTGGATGTGGGTGCGCGAGCTGCGCGCTGCCAACGGTCGGCGCGGCGGCTGCATGCCACAGAAGATACGTGCTAGGTGAACCGAGTTCGTCCGGGCTGCGCGGGCGGGCGCAGAGGCGCCTACCAAGCGCCAGCGAGAATGGTAAGGCCGTATTCAATATTTCAAGAACGGCTGCAAGGTCGAAGAGGTCCAGTTGGACACGGCCAAGCGCATCGAGCACACTCTGGCCCTGCACTCGGCTGTCGCTTGGCGCATCACCCATCTGATGAGACTCGGGCACTTCCCTGACCTGGGCGCCAAGATACTTTTTTGCCCTCGAAGAACTCGGCCCGCCTATCTGCTTAAGAAACAGCTGGCACAGACACGTCAAGACTGAATGAGGTACTGCGCATAATTGCACGCGCCGGCCAATGCTTTGCTATATGTAAGGCCTTGCGTACGGACTGACTTATAGGGCGTATTGTCTTAACAAAACTCTATCGGAAAGAAGACTTATATCTCAGTAGTGCCGATGGCATGCGTACCACTTACGGCACGCATATAAAACCAACCAGGCGCAAATAATGGTACATCGAACCGCATGCATGATGAAATCGCCGGAGTGTTGCGTGAATTGAAACGTCACTGGATGCCAACGGCGCCGAACCGAGCATGCCAAGGAGCAGAGCGGGGCGCCGCGCTTTTGAGATAAAACGTCGGATTTGAGAATCCTAGGCCTACATGGAAATCTTGAACGAGGTAGATACTATGCAAATCGTATCGATGACGATCGCTCACACCAGCGACAAGATCATTCGATAATTGCTATTTGGAAACGCACCTTGGTAATCAGCCGAGCCGAGGGTACTACCAAGCTGCGTAAAGTTTATCGACACTAATTAAAAGAAGCTTTCTGGAATGATCAGAATATCTCCAGGACGCATCATGACATTGGCAGAAATATCGCCGTCGCGGATCAGGTCATCCAAGCGTACCATCAGCTTTTCCTGTTTACCATCGACATTGCGAACAATAGTGGCCTTGTTGCCAGCAGCAAATTCCGTAACACCGCCAACAGCGATCAACACATCCATCAGTGACATTTCGCGACGATACGGCAGCGCCTGTGGGCGGGCAGCCTGCCCGATCACACGGATCTGCTCGGCATAGTTGCCAATGAAGTTAGTAACCACGACAGTCACAACCGGCTGCTGGATGAACTTGGCCAATGCACCTTCGATATCGCGCGCAAGCTGGGTCGACGTTTTGCCGGCAGCAGGCAGGTCTTCGACCAGCGGCGTTGTGATCTTGCCGTCTGGACGTACCGGCACCGACATCGACACCTCTGGATTGCGCCAGACAATGATGTTGACTGCGTCGCCCGGGCCGATCAGATAATCAGGATTGACAGGCGCCAGCGCAGCGGCACTGGGGGCGGGAGGTGTAGCGCATCCGCCGAGCACCAGTAGGCAGCCCACGGCTCCAGCCGCCGTCATACGTTTGAACCACTGCATCATCTTGCTCACCTCGACTCTTTGCGGTCTGCGCCGGTTAGACCAGCTCGACTTGCGATTAAAATTGTTATTTCACCATCAAAACAGCGTTATTGTATATCAGAGTCTTTGTGGAAACGCCGTGCACGAATGAAATTATTGGAGTGCAGCTTCACCCTACCTTGCTTTACAGGAGCGCGCTCGCAAAAGTGCTCAACGACGCTGCAGCAGTGCTCGCACATGGCTTACCGGCACCGCATAGGTAATTCCGCTCGGATTGGTGATTGCTGTTTCCTTCAGCCCTTTGACAAAGACCATATTCACCACTGCCAGCACCGTGCCAGTGTCAGGGTCATACACCGGGCTACCGCTATTGCCAGGATAGGCGGTGCCGTCCAGCTGATAGACCGTGAACGGTGCACGTTGCAACTGCGAGATGATGCGTGTATCGAGTCCGCGCGCGCTCAGCGACGGCCGTACCACTGGTGTGATCGCCGCCAGCAGTGCGCGATGGGTGGCAGGATACAGGCCCAACACCATGCCAAGCGGAAAACCGGTGAATGCCAGCGCCTGTCCTTCGCGCGCATCGTCGCGCTCGGCCAAATCCAGGACAGGCAATGGCGCACCCTGCAGGCGCAGGTGCGCCAGATCATGCTCGCGATCGACTGCGATCAAGGTGGCCGCGCGAAACGCCACCGCGGCGCCGTCGCTAACGACGACGCCCAACGTTTCTTTGCGCGCGCTATCGAGTACCTGTGGCACTACATGAGCATTGGTAACGACGCTCAGGCCATCGCCAACCACGAAGCCGGTGCCAGCGAACGCAATCGCTGGACTGCGCGCTTGCAAATGGGTACCGACCCCGACCACCGAGAGTTTCACCCGAGCCACGGTGTCGGGCAGTGCGCCGTTGGCGTACGACGGTGCCACCAAGAAGGTGGCCATCATCAGGCTGGCTAAGCCCAGGCGCGAAAATTTTCGTCGTTTCATCGGCAATTAACATTTATACAGTAAATCTGACTTAGACCAAGGGAACAGTGGTCAACGGTTTGTGTGCATTGCACAAAATAAACGTCAATCGTGCAAGCCCTTTCTAATATTAAACATTACAATAACCATGTTTGATTTTCAGCAACTATGAAAAATACGCGTTCGCGACAAGCTGGGGCAACGCTCCTCCCTATCATATCGTTACAAAGTTTCGCAATTTATAACGCGCACAAGCATAAAATGTTTGCGATAATGCAACAATATGAGCATGAAGAGCGTACTCGATGTTATTTTTCCGTTGCAATGAAGAATTTGTGTTGTAAGCCGTTTGTATACTGAGCATAGAATTGCGTAATTTTCCTGCACGCAATTGCAATTGCTCTCTCTACAAGCGATCATGCAAGATGTTTATCTATTGAGTCTGGCATCTGCCAGACCATGACTGGCGAGAACGACAAATGGCCGAAATCACAGCCTTGATTCTGAATTTCTTAAAAGCACTTGGCAAGTATCGCTGGCATGCGGTCGCCATTACTTGGGTGGTCGCGTTGGCCGGCTGGGCCGTTGTGCTCAAGCTGCCAAACCAGTACCAAGCTTCGGCGCGCGTCTACGTCGATACCCAGAATATCCTTAAGCCACTTCTGTCTGGTATGACCACGGTGCCGAACCTGGAGCAGCAGGTGCAGTTCATGCGCCGAACTCTACTTAGTCGGCCTAACGTTGAACGCGTTGTGCGCGAAGTCGATCTCGATGTCAAAACACGCGACGGCCGTGATCTGGACAAGATCGTCGACGAGATGACCTCACGCATCAATATGGCCGGTACACACCGCGACGATATCTATACCATCACGTATACAGGCAGTAGCGCCGATGAAGCCAAGAACGTGGTGCAGGCTTTCCTGACTATATTCGTCGAAGGCAGCTTCAGCGGCAAGCGTCAGGATTCCGAAAAAGCAGTTCAGTTCATCGACGACCAGATCCGTGGCTACGAGCAGCGGCTGGCGGAAGCAGAGAACAAGCTGAAAGACTTCAAGCTACGCAATATGGGCATGCTGCCACGCGAAGGCGCTGATTACAACGCACGCATGGTCACGACAAATGAGTCGCTGAACCAGGCGCGCCTCGAGCTGGCCGAAGCGGAGCAGGCGCGCAATGCCATTCGGCGCCAGATCTCGGGTGATACGAGCGGTGGTCCAGGCAAGCGCGCGCTGCCGGTAATGCTGGATACGGCGCTGGAAGAACGAATTACTGCTGCCAACAAGACACTGGATAGTCTGCGCACACAATACACCGAGCAGCATCCGGACATCATCGCCAACCGTCGCCTGCTCGAGCAATTGTTAGCGCGCAAGGCCGATGACGCCAAGAATATCAAGCCGAGCGCCGATCCGGGCGCAAGCTACAGTCCGATGCTGCAACAGCTTAACGTGCAACTGTCCGACGCCGAGGCACGGGTCGCCTCGCTGCAGGCGCGCGTGAACGAATACAGCAATCGCGTCGGCACTCTGCGTGCCCAAAGTGAGCAAGTTCCGGAGATCGAAGCGCAACTGGCCAACCTGAACCGCGACTACGAAGTCAACCGCACCAACTACCAGCGCCTGGTCGAACGCCGCGAATCGGCGAAACTCTCGGGCGAGCTGTCGTCGGCCACAGACATGCTGACGTTCCGAGTCGTCGATCCGCCGCTGGCGCCGCTACTGCCGTCGGGCCCGAATCGTCTGCAGCTATTCTCGCTCGTATTCGTCGCAGCGCTGATCGCGGGCCTGGCCGGTGCCTTCCTGCTGAGTCAGGTGCGACCGACATTCCTGAGCCAGGCAGCCCTGCGCGAGACCACGGGACTGCCGGTCCTGGGCACGCTCAGCATGAACTGGACCGCCGAGCAGACCGTGCGCCGCAAGCGTCGGTTGGTCGCGCTGGTCGCCTCGGTGCTGCTGCTGTTCGGCACTTACGGCGCCGGTGTCGCCGCCATCCTCGTTCGTCCGATGTAAGGCCGCAGGCCAAGGAGCACATGTGAGCATTATTGAAAAAGCGGCCAGCCGCATCGACCAGCAGCGCCAGGCTGCCAATTCCGCAGCGGCCAACAAGCCGGAGCAGATGCAGCCGGTTCAGCATCCCGTCATTGAATTGCAGGACTCTGCATCGATCGCAGCAGCGACGCCGGCCGCAGAGCCAATCAGCACAACGCAACGGGCGAACCAAGAACCTGTCACCGCTATGCGCGGTGGCGTCATGCGCAACGTTGAGCTCGACCTGGCCCGCATGCGAGAGCTGGGCCTGGTCACCGCCGCCGGCGGGCGCACCAGCCTGCTGGAAGAATTCCGCATCATCAAGCGCCCGCTCCTGAAGCGCGCCTTCGAAGAGCGTGGCCCGAAGGCCAATCCAAACAACCTGATCATGATCACCAGCTCGTTGCCGGGCGAAGGCAAAACCTATTGCTCGATCAACCTGGCGATGAGCATCGCCATGGAGCTCGACCACACGGTGCTGCTGGTCGACGCCGACGTGGCGCGCCCGTCGGTGTTGCGCACGCTCGGCCTGCCGGCGCACCGCGGCCTGATGGATTGCCTGGTCGACGACAAGCTCGACCTGTCCGACGTGCTGCTGCGCACCAACGTCGACACGCTGGCGATCCTGCCGGCCGGCACCAACACGCCGCGTGCCACCGAACTGCTGGCCAGCTCGACGATGACGCAGATGCTGCATGAACTGGCCAACCGCTATCCGGACCGCATCATCATCTTCGATTCGCCGCCCCTGCTGCTCACCAGTGAAGCGCGAGTGCTGGCCAGTCATATGGGCCAGATCGTGGTGGTCGTCGAATCGCAAACCACGACCCAGCACGCGGTCAAGGAAGCGTTGGCGCAGCTGGAAGGCATGGCAAACGTCAATCTCATCTATAACAAGACCAGGGACATCCCAGGCATCGAAGAGACGTATGACTACCACTACGGCTAAACAGCCAGTTGCCGGCGTGTGTGCGTCGCGCGCAAGGACCGCACACCGCGTGCCCGAACCCCGCTCGCCGCTGGTGCTGGCGCCGCTGGCGGTTGCGATGCTGCTGGCCCCACTCCCGGCGCACGCCGACTGGCGCATCAGCCCGACGCTGAAGGTAAGCGAGATCTGGACTGACAACATCAACCTGACAGAGGAAGAGTTCGCGCACAGCGATCTGATCACCCAGGTATCGCCCGGACTGACAATCACCAACCGCACCCGGCGTCTCGTCGTCGACGTCAGGGCCCAGCTCAACGCTTTCGAATATCTGAACGACAGCGACAAGCGCAGTCGTCGCGGCCTTGAGCTCGACGAATTAGGCGAAGGCGTGTCCAAGGTCCAGCGCAGCTACCGCGGCAGCCTGCGCGGCGAACTGGCGCGCGACCTGTTCTTCATCGACGCCAGCGCCGCACGCGGCCAGCAGAGCATCTCGGCATTCGGCCCACGTATCACGGGCGATTCCTACTCGAACGCCAACCGCGCCGATATCGAAACCTGGAGCATCAGCCCGTATCTGGTGCGGCGTTTCGGCAACGTTGCCAGCGGCCAGTTACGCTTCACACGCGACGCCGTCGGCGGCGCCAGCTATGTCGGGTTCAACCAGACCAGTGGCAACACCCTGCAGGCCAGTCTGGCCAGTGGCCCGGCATTTCGTACTGTGGCCTGGGGCCTGAACTATACCGACCAGGATTTGCAGGGCGCCCGCTATGGCAATTCCTCGACCAAGAACCTGAGCGGCAACGTGCGCTACATACTGAACCGTCAATGGTCGCTGCTGGGCAACGCCGGCTACGACCGTTACGAATACGAGGGCTTGGGCGGCGGCCAAAAGGGCGCCAACTGGTCGCTCGGGTTTGCCTGGACCCCGTCGCCACGTACCAGTGTGCAGGCCACCGCTGGACGCCACTTCTTCGGCAACACAGGTAGCCTGCTGGCAGTGCACCGCAGCCGTTACACCAGCTGGAACGTGAGCTACAGCGACGCGATCACCACGTCGCGCCAGCAGTTCATGCTGCCGTCGACAATCGACACCGCGAGCTTGCTGGACAGCATGTTTGCCACAGCTTACCCCGACCCGGTCGAGCGCGAACGCGTGGTGGCGGCTTACATGCAGCAGAGCGGCCTGCCGCCGTCGCTGTCCGACAGCGTCAACTACCTGACCAATCGTTTCATTCGCCAAAAGCAATTGCGCGCCTCGATGCTCTATCGCAAGGGACTGAGCACCGCATCGCTGTCGGCCCACAGCAGCGATCGCACTGCGCTCTCGAATCAGCAAAGCGATAGCCCAGTGCTGGGGAGCCAGCAGGGCAGCTTCAATTCCGACATTCGCCAGCACGGCGTGGCGGCGAACTATACCTACCGGCTCAACTCGCGCTCGAACCTGAGCGCCGGCTACGATATTGACAAGAGCGAGTCGCTCACCGGCAACTACAGCAATTACCAGCGCATGCTGCGCGTTGGCCTGTCGCGCCGCTTCGGCGAGGCCAGTGGATCGGTCGAGCTGCGCCGTCGCAGCGGCGACCGCAGATTCAGCGAAGCAGCCCGCACCTACACCGAGAACATGCTGTCGGCCAGCCTGTCCATGACGTTCTAAGCAAAGCGGATTCACGATGTACGAAACCTACTACGGCCTGTCGGCCAAGCCCTTCCAGCTACGCCCAGACCCGCATTTCTTCTTCGGCTCCAAAGGCCACAAGCGCGCTATGGCCTACCTCGACTATGGCCTGTCGCAGGGCGAAGGCTTCATCGTCATCACCGGCGAAGTCGGCGCCGGCAAGACCACCCTTGTGCGCAACCTGCTGGGCCACCTGCCGCTGAATCAGATCGTGGCCGCCCACATCGTCAACACCAGTCTGGATCCGGAAGACACGCTGCGCATGGTGGTATCGAGCTTCGGCCTGCCATACGAGGGACAGACCAAGGCCGAACTGCTCAATCGGCTGGAACAATTCTTGCGCAGCGTCGACCGCGACGGCAAGCGTGCCCTGCTGGTGATCGACGAAGCCCAGAATCTGAACGCGCGCACGGTGGAAGAGCTGCGCATGCTGTCGAATTTCCAGACCGACGACCGCTCGCTGCTGCAGACCTTCCTGCTCGGCCAGCCGGAGTTTCGCGCCACCCTGCACAGCCCCACCATGCAGCAACTGCGCCAGCGCGTGATCGCCAGCTACCACCTGGGTCCGATGGATGCGCAGGAAACCCGCGCATACGTCGAGCACCGCTTGACCACGGTCGGTTGGAACGGCACCCCTTCTTTCGACGACGGCGCCTACGCCGCGATCTACGCCTACAGCGGCGGCATCCCGCGCAAGACCAATACCCTGATGGACCGCGTACTGCTGATGGGCTACCTGGAAGAACTCGGCGCGTTTACCGAAGCCCACATCAACGACGTGGTGCGCGACATCTCGGATGAGTTCCAGGCCCCGGACGATATGGGCATGCCCGATCCGGCGTCCGCGCACAGCCTGGGCGTGCAGCATGATCTGCATCCCGCAGAACGGCGCGCCGCCAGCGTCGAGCAGCTCGACGAGCGCATGATGCGCTTGGAAAAATCGATCGTCTCGGTACTCTCGATTCTTAAGAAAATTGCCGCCACGCCATCCGGCCAGGCACCTCACACCATGGAGAAGCCGGAATGAATATGACCGCCCCCGCCGTCCGGCCGCGTCCCGCACCTGGCCAGCGCATCAGCAATGCCATGACCTGCGACGTCGAAGATTACTTCCAGGTCTCGGCCTTCGCGCCGTATATCGACCGTGCCAGCTGGCCGACCCGCGAATGCCGGGTCGAGGCGAATATGGAACGCATCCTGGCGCTGTATGAGCGCCACGACGTGCGCGCGACCTTTTTCACTCTGGGCTGGATCGCCGAACGCTATCCAGCCATGGTGCGCCGCATCGTCGACGCCGGCCACGAGCTGGCCAGCCACGGCTACAACCACCTGCGCGCCTCGGACCAGAGCCGGGCCGAATTCGACAACGACATCCGTTCGGCCAAGGCCCTGCTGGAAGATATCGGCGGCCAGGCCGTACGCGGCTACCGCGCCCCCAGCTTCTCGATCGGGCACGCCAATCTGTGGGCGCTGGACGCGTTGCACGAAGCCGGCTACCAATACAGCTCGAGCATCTACCCGATCGCTCACGATCACTACGGCATGCCGGACGCGCCACGTTTCGCCTTTTACCCGAACGGCCCGGATGGCCTGCTGGAAGTACCGGTCACCACGATCAGGATGGCCGGACGCAACCTGCCGGCCGGAGGCGGCGGCTACTTCCGCCTGCTGCCTTACGCCCTGTCGCGCTGGATGATGGAAAAGGTCAACCGCGAGGATGGCGAGTCGGCCCTGTTTTACTTCCACCCGTGGGAACTCGACCCGCGCCAACCGCGTCCTGAAGGCCTGGGCGCCAAGGCCCGCTTCCGTCACTACATCAATATCGACCGCATGGAGCGCCGCCTGGAACAGCTGGCGCGCGATTTCAAATGGGACCGCATGGACCGCATTTTCCTGGACAAGCCATGAACGCCATCATCGAAGCGGCGCAAGCTCAACGCGCCGCTGCGGCGACCGTCGCAGCGGCGCAAACGCTGCATCTGCTGCAGCCGCAAGACGCGGCGCGCTGGGACGCCTTCGTACGCGCCTGCCCGGACGCCACCTTCTTCCACCTGTCGGGCTGGCAGAGTGTGATCGAACAATCATTCGGCATCAAGACCTGGTTCTATTATGTGCAACAGGATGGCCAGATCCGGGGCGTGTTGCCGCTGGCCGAAATCAAGAGCCGCCTGTTCGGCCACTCGCTGGGTGCGATGCCGTTCTGCGTATATGGCGGCGTGGCTGCGCTCGACGATGGCGCGCGCCGCATGCTCGACGCTGCAGCTGACGCGCTGGCGACCAAACTGGGCGTCGGCCACCTCGAATACCGGGGCATGGCGCGCGCCCATCCGGACGATCCAAGCTGGCATACCAAGTCCCTGTACGTCACCTTCCGCAAGGAAATTTCGAGCGACGACGAGACCAACCTGAACGCCATTCCGCGCAAGCAGCGCGCCATGGTGCGCAAGGGGATCAAGCTCGGCCTCAAGGGCATCGTCGAGGACAACGTCGACCGTATGTTCGAAGCGTATGCCACCAGCGTGCTGCGCCTGGGCACCCCGGTATTCCCGAAAAAATACTTTGCCCTGCTGCAAAAGACGTTTGGCAACGAGTGCGAGGTACGCACCATCCTGACCGACGACAATCGCCTGGTCGGCTCCGTACTGTCGTTCTACTGGCGCGACGAAGTCGTCCCCTACTACGGCGGCGGCACCGACTTGGCACGCAGCGTGGCCGGCAACGACTTCATGTACTGGAACCTGATGCAGGCAGCGGCCGCGCGCGGCTGCCGCATCTTCGACTTCGGCCGCAGCAAGCTCGGCACCGGCGCCTACGACTTCAAGAAGAACTGGGGTTTCGTGGCCGAGCCGCTACCGTATGAATACAAGCTGTATGCCTCGAATGCACTGCCGGACAATAATCCGCTGAACCCGAAATACCAGCTGTTCATCAAGATGTGGAAAAAGCTGCCGCTTCCGGTGGCGAACTTCCTCGGTCCATACATCGTGCGCAACCTGGGCTAATACCGTGCAAGACCTGCTGCTGCTGATCCACCGCATCCCCTACCCGCCGAACAAAGGCGACAAGATCCGTTCGTACAACCTGCTCAAGCACCTGGCGCGCGACTACCGGGTGCACCTGGCGACGTTCGTCGATGATACCGATGACTGGCAACACGTTCCCAAGGTCGAGGCGATGTGCGCCAGCAGCCATTTCGCGCCCCTCAATCCCCTGGCCGCGCGGCTGCGCAGCCTGGGCGCCCTGGTCAAGAACCGTTCGCTGTCGCTCGACTACTACCAGGATGCCGGCCTCCAGCGCTGGGTCGACGGCGCCGTGGCCGCGCACGGCATCGAACGGGTACTGGTGTTTTCCTCGCCGATGGCGCAATACGCCGACAAGATGGACAACGCACGCCGCGTGATCGACTTCTGCGACGTCGACTCGGATAAATGGCGCCAGTACGCCGACAAGAAATCCTGGCCCATGAGCTGGCTGTACCGGCACGAGGCGCGCCAGCTGCTGCGCTACGAGCGCGAGGTGGCCAGCCAGTACGACGCTTCGCTGTTCGTCTCGGCCCCCGAGGCCGAGCTGTTTCGCCAATTGGCACCGGAAAGCGTGGCCCGCATCGGCCACTTCAGCAACGGCGTCGATACCGAGTATTTTTCGCCCGAGCATGTGCTGGCCAGCCCGTTCGCAGCAAACGAGCGGGCGCTGGTATTTACCGGCGCCATGGACTACTGGCCCAACGTCGACGCGGTTCAGTGGTTCTGCGATGAGGTGTTTCCCGCTCTGCGCGCCCAGGATCCGGCGCTGGCCTTCTATATCGTCGGCTCGCGTCCGAACCCGCAGGTCCAGGCGCTGGCCGGACTTCCCGGGGTGAGCGTCACCGGCACCGTGCCGGACGTGCGTCCGTACATCCGCCACGCCATGGCGGCGGTGGCGCCGCTGCGCATCGCGCGCGGCATCCAGAACAAGGTGCTCGAAGCGATGGCAATGGCGACCCCGACCGTAGTCTCGCCGCAGGCGCTTGAAGGCATCGACGCCGTGCCCGGCGCCGAACTGGCGCTCGCCGATGGCGCGCCGGCCTGGATCGCGACCTTGAGCGCGCTGCTGGCACACAGCAACCAGGACATGGGCCGCGCCGCGCGAGCGCGGGTCGAACATCATTACAGCTGGCCTAGCAATCTGGCCTGCATCGAGGAGCGACTGGAATGCTCGTGAACCCACCGAATGACCTGGCCGGCGCCCAACCCGACATCCGCCCTGCCGCGCTGTCACGCGCCTCGGCCATGTGGATCGCCGTGGCGCTGCTGGCGCCGTTCTTCCTGTACCTGGGCACCGCCCAGTCGCTGGTGGCGATCTGGAACAGCTCCGAGACCTTCGCCCACGGCTACATTATTCTGCCGATCAGCCTGTGGCTGATCTGGCGCCGGCGCGAAGTGTTCGAGGCAATTCCGGCGCAGCCCTGGGCCCCGGCCCTGCTGCTGCTGGCCGTGCTCGGCGCCGGCTGGCTGCTGGCGCGCATGGGCGAAGTCCAGGTGGTGATGCAGTATGCCTTCGTGGCCATGTTCCCGATCGTGGCCCTTGCCATGCTGGGCCGGCGCCTTGCCGGCGCGCTGGCGTTCCCGCTGCTGTTCCTGCTGCTGGCCGTGCCGTTCGGCGAAGTTTTCGTTGGCCCGCTGATCAACGTCACCGCCGACTTCACCGTATGGGCAGTGCAGGCGACCGGGATTCCGGTGCTGCGCAATGGCACCCGGTTTGACCTGCCGACCGGCTCGTGGTCGGTGGTGGAGGCCTGCAGCGGCGTGCGCTACCTGATTTCCTCGTTCACCCTGGGCTGCCTGTACGCCTACCTGACCTACCGTTCGACCAAACGGCGCCTGCTGTTCGTGGCGGTCGCGATCGTGGTGCCGATCATCGCCAACGGTTTACGCGCCTACATGATCGTGATGATCGGCCACCTGTCCGGCATGGAGCTGGCCACCGGCGTCGACCACCTGATCTATGGTTGGGTGTTCTTTGGCCTGGTGATGTTCTTGATGTTCTGGATCGGCAGCTTCTGGCGCGACGACGAAGAGCTGCCGGTGCGCCAGAGCGCGGCCGCCGCGGTAGCGGACGGCGCCGGCGCCGGGCGCGCCTTTTCGGCGACCCGGGCCACCCCTGCCAGCCCGAAGCAAATGCTGGCAATGTGCGCCGCAGTGCTGCTGCTGTCGGCACTGTGGCCGGGCTTTGCGCGCTATAACGACGCCGCCAATCTGAATCCGAATCCGGTGCAGCTCTCGAGCGTGGCGATCGGCTGGCCGCAGGTGGCGCCATTCGCCGACTGGACCCCGCGTTGGGTCAATCCGGACGCGACCTACCGCGCCACGTTCCAGAACAGCGCAGCTATGCCGCCGGTCGCGCTCGACATGATGGTTTACCGCAACCAGCGCAACGGCAAGTCCCTGATCAGCTCGGTCAATGGATTGGTCACGCCAGATGATGCGTGGCACGCCGTCGATGGCGCCGCGCGCAGCGAAACCGTGGATGGTCAAGCGATCACGTTGCGCGAAACGCGCCTCAATGGCCCGGGCGGCCAGATCCTGGTATGGCAATGGATGTCGATCGACGGTCACATCACCGCCAATAACTACGTTGGCAAGCTGCTGCAGGCCCAGGCCAAACTGCGTTTCCGCGGCGACGACGGCGCGGTAGTGCTGCTGTCGGCGCCGGTGCGTGACAATCCAGAAGCGGCCCGCGCCGCCCTGCGTGCCTTCATGGCTGGCCAGGGCCAGGCCATCGGACGCGCGCTGGAACACGCGCGCGCGCATTGAACGGCGTACGCATGCACAAGGACCTGACCCTCCTGAACGCCCAGCGGCCGCTGATCGTGCACCTGGTCTACTCGCTCGACGTGGGTGGGCTGGAAACGCTGCTGGTCGACTGCATCAACCGCATGCCGGGCGAGAAGTACCGGCACGCCGTGGTGTGCCTGACCCGCTACACCGACTTCGCCGCGCGCATCACCCAGCCCGAGGTCGAGCTGTTTGCCCTGAACAAGCCGCCCGGGAACGGGCTGCGCGTGCATGCCGACTTCTGGCATCTGATGCGGCGCCTACGCCCCGCCATCGTCCACACCTACAACCTGGCTGCCATGGAGTACTGCTTCACCGCAGCCGCAGCCGGGGTGCCGGTGCGGATCCACGCCGAGCATGGGCGCGATGCCGGCGACCCGCATGGCCTGAACCGCAAGCACAACTTCCTGCGCCGCCGCCTGGCCCCCTTCATCGACCGCTACATCCCGGTGTCGGACGATCTGCAGCGCTGGCTGGACCGAGTGGTCGGGATCGCGCCCGCAAAGAATCTCCTGATCAAGAACGGCGTCGACACCGAGCGATTCAAACCGCGCGCCGATGCCACCACCGCCGCGCCGTGGGCAGCGGACGCGATCGTGATCGGCGCCGTGGCGCGGGTGCAGGACGTGAAGAACCACCGCAGCCTGGTGGCCGCCTTCGCGCTGCTGCGCGAACGCCTGCCGGCCTTGCGCGAGCGCCTGCGCCTGTCGATCATCGGCGACGGCCCGCTGTTTGGCGCACTCCAGGCGCAAGTGGCCGCCGCCGGACTGCAGGACGTGACCTGGCTGCCGGGCGGGCGCGCCGACGTCGCCGAGCTGCTGCACGGCTTCGACATCTTTGCCCTGCCCTCGCTGGCCGAGGGCACGCCGGTGTCGCTGCTCGAAGCGATGGCCTGCGGCCTGCCTTCAGTGTGCTCGCGCGTGGGCGGCATTCCAGAGGTCATTACCGACGGCGTGCATGGCAGCCTGATACCGATCGAAGTCGAAGCACTGGCCGAGGCGCTGGCGCGCTATGCCCAGGATCCCGCGCTGGCCGCCCGTCACGGCGTGGCCGCGCGCGCGCGCATCGAAGAAAAATACAGCATGGCTGCCATGCTGGGCGCCTACACCGGGCTGTATGACAGTCTGCTGGCACACAAGGCCCCGGCCCGGCTAGGCCCATTGATCAACACCTAATTACGGCAGGACGAGAACAGCATGTGCGGAATCGTTGGCATATTTGATACCCGGGGAACGCGCGAGATCGACCGCGCGGCGCTGGGCCGCATGAACCAGAGCCAGTATCACCGCGGACCGGACGAAGGCGAGCTGTATCTGGAGCCGGCACTGGGGATGGGCCACCGGCGCCTGTCGGTGATCGACCTGGCCAGCGGCCAGCAACCGATTCGCAACGCCGCCGGCGATGTGACGATGGTGTTCAACGGCGAGATCTACAATTACCGCGAACTGCGCGAAGAATTGATTGCGCTCGGCTTCAGCTTCCACACCAGGTCCGACACCGAGGTGCTGCTGCTCGCATATCAAGCCTGGGGCCGGGACTGCCTGCAACGCCTGCGCGGCATGTTCGCGTTTGCGATCTGGGACAGGAAGCAACAAACATTGTTCCTGGCGCGCGACCATGTCGGCGTCAAGCCGATGTTCTATTCGCTGCTGCCCAATGGCCTTTTTGTGTTCGGCTCGGAACTGAAATCGATCATGACCCACCCCGAACTGTCGCGCAAGCTCAACCCGCGCGCAGTCGAGGACTACTTCGCCTTCGGCTATGTGCCCGAACCAAACACGATTTTCCACAATGCCTACAAGCTGGCGCCGGGCCATTGCATCGCGCTCAAGGTCGGCGACGGTGAGGTCAAACCCGAGCGCTACTGGGACCTGTCGTTCAAGCCGGGACCGCAAAAGTCGATGCCAGAGATCGAGCAGGAACTGATCGCGCGCGTGCAGGAATGCGTGCAGAGCCAGATGGTGGCCGACGTGCCACTCGGCGCCTTCCTTTCGGGCGGAGTCGATTCGAGTGCGGTGGTGGCCATGATGGCGCAGCAGAATCCCGATTCGGTGGTGACTTGCTCGATCGGCTTCGACGACCCGGAGTACGACGAATCGAAATTTGCCAGCGAGGTGGCAACGCGCTACCGCACTACCCACCACGCCGAGATCGTCGACAAGGATGACTACGGCCTGATCGACACCCTCGGCAAGTTGTACGACGAGCCGTTCGCCGACAGTTCGGCGATCCCGACCTACCGCGTGTGCCAGCTGGCGCGCAAGCACGTCACGGTGGCGCTGTCTGGCGATGGCGGTGACGAGAGCTTCGCCGGCTACCGCCGCTACCGTTTCGCGATGGCCGAGCAGCGCGTGCGCGACAAAATCCCGGCGAACCTGCGCAAGCCGGTGTTCGGCACCCTGGGCAAGCTGTATCCGAAAGCCGACTGGGCGCCGCGCATGTTCCGCGCCAAGACCACCTTCGAGGCGCTGGCGCGCGACACGGTCGAGGGCTACTTCCACGGCGTGTCGAAGATGCCGGACCGGGTGCGTGCGCAGTTGTTCTCCGATGCCTTCAGGCGCGAGCTGCAAGGCTATGGCGCGATCGAGGTATTCCAGCGCCACGCCACCAATGCGCCGACCGACGATCCGCTCTCGCTGATCCAGTACCTCGATTTCAAGACCTGGCTGCCGGGCGATATCCTGACCAAGGTCGACCGCGCCAGCATGGCGCATTCGCTCGAAGTGCGAGTCCCGCTGCTGGACCATACCTTCGTCGAATGGGCCTCGACCCTGCCCCCGGACATCAAGCTCGGTGGCGGCGAAGGCAAGTACATCTTCAAGAAATCGCTCGAACCGTTCCTGTCGCATGACGTGCTGTACCGCGCCAAGAAAGGCTTTTCGATTCCGCTCGCGGCCTGGCTGCGCGGTCCCTTGCGCGACAAGCTGCGTGCGGCGGCGCTGTCGCCGCAATTGCTCGATACCGGGATCTTCAACGAGCGCTACCTGCGCGAGATGGTCGAGCAGCATATCGCCGGTACGAGCGACCACAGCGCGGCGCTGTGGTCGGTGCTGATGTTCGAGACGTTCTTGCGGGTGAGTGCCAACGCCTAGCACGCGCCTGCAGCAGGCCCGCGTGGGCCTGGCCTTGGCGCTAGTGCGCCATTGTCACTTGCAGCGGGCGGACCGGCTTGCTGCGCGCCCCCACGATGAAGGCGAACGCACTCGGCATCAGGTAATCCAGGTACTTGTAAACCTGGATTAATATCCCGATCAACAGAAACGGCACCCCATATACGAAGACCGCCTCCGGGACGATATGATCGACATGCACATAGATGCGTCGAACGATTTCGATCAGCGGCATGTGGCTCAGGAAAATGAAAAAGCTGTAGTGACTATGACGTGCCGCCCATTTGCCCAGCGCCGTGTCTTGCAGCAGTGATGCCAGAGGCCATACGAGCAACGGCGCAGCGATATAAATCAGGGTGCGATCCTCGACCCGAAAATACAGAAGTCCTGCGCACAGCAGGATCAGGGCAACTGCGCAATGCAGCGCATAGCGATCGTATTTTTTCACATTCCACTGTCCGACCGCAGCCATGCCGCCAATGTAGAACATGACTGCCATCGTGTTGCGCAAGATCAGTTGGCCATCGATGTCAAATAAAAAGAAGGTGCTTATCAGTACCAGCCCGACCAGTGGAGCGCGACGCAGAATCAGGCCAATAAACGGCGCTAGCAGCATCAGCACAAACAGCTCACGAATAAAATGCAGGGCATTGTTCATCGGCGCGCCATCAATGGCGAACAGCATGTTGATGAGTCGCATCGGGTCTGCGCCCATGATTGGCGAAAACGCTGCATAACCGGTCGTGTATTCCACAAGTGCGATCAGAGCGACATAGCACACATTGAATACGAAAAAAGGAACAAGCAAGACACGGGCTTTTTTCTTGTACAGCTTGATCGGCGTCAGATCCAGACCGGAAGAGAACAGCAGATAGCCCGAGATCATCGTCAATGCAGGCACGCAGATACGACCGAGCTGTCCCTGCGTGAAGGAGCGGAGTACGTCAAACTTGTTGGAAAAATCGAGCGTGGAGATCGCTGGCGGATCGGCGATATGCAGAAATACAACGACGCCGATGAGTATGAAACGCAGCATCGCTATGCGATATCCGACCTGGTTATCCAATAACATATCGCGCCTGTTCCGGTAGGGAAAATTCGATCTTAGCAAAAATGACAATATAAAAGCGTTGTTTATATATTATTTTTTGGGCAAGCCTTTGTGTCAGGCAGCATCTGGCGCACCCAACGCAGCATTCTGCGCATAGAGCGCCCTCTGACTGGTGCGTGTGCATCCAGCCAGAGTTAGCATGCGTCTATCCAGGATTCATCGACAGACAAAGCCCACTGACGTCAGTCGCGCGCGCGCGACCATGGCCGGTACCAGGCCCAGAAGCTTGCCAGCCCGGTTTGCAGCGATGTGGTCGGCGCAAACCCGACCCAGGCCTTCAACTTGTCAATCGAAGCGTGCGTGGCCGGCACATCGCCCGGCTGCATCGGCAGGAACTGCTTGTCGGCCTCGACGCCCATCACGTTCTCAAGCGTTTCGATGAAATCCAGCACCCGCACCGGCGCGTGGTTGCCGATATTGAATACCGTGTGCGGGGCCGAACTCGCCGTGGCAGGCGTCGGCTTGAACAGCAGCCGTACCACGCCCTCGACGATGTCGTCGATATAGGTAAAGTCACGTGTGAGCAGGCCTTCGGCGAATACCGGGATGGGGGCGCCGCGCGCCATCTTCTCGGCAAAGCTGAAATACGCCATATCGGGCCGGCCCCAGGGACCATACACCGTGAAGAAGCGCAGGCCGGTGGCTGGCAGCGCGAACAAATGGCTGTAGGAATGGGCCATCAACTCGTTCGACTTCTTGGTCGCGGCGTACAGCGACACCGGTGTATCGACCTGGTCATCCTCGCTGAACGGCACCTTGGCGTTGGCGCCATACACGCTGCTGCTGCTGGCGTACAACAGGTGCTCGATCTTGCCATGGCGGCAGGCTTCGAGGATGTTGCCGAAACCGACCAGGTTCGATTGCACGTACACGGCCGGATTCTCGAGCGAGTAGCGCACCCCGGCCTGGGCCGCCAGGTGCACCACCAACTGCGGGCGTTCGCGTTCGAACAGCGCCGCCACCTGGGCCGCATCGGACAGTTCGACCGTATGGCAGGCAACGCCTGCCGGGGTCAGCATCGCCGCCACCCGCTGGTGCTTCAGGCGTGGGTCGTAGTAGTCGTTGAAGTTATCGCAACCGATGACCTCATGCCCCATGGCCGCCAGACGCGCGGCCACGAAGCTGCCGACGAAGCCGGCAGCTCCAGTGACCAGGACGCGGCGGGTGGCAGCGGACATCAGGCTGCCTTCCGGCTGATGCGCCCGATCCCTTCGTAGGCCAGGCCGGCGGCCGCGACTTCGAGTGGATCGTAGATGTTGCGGCCATCGAAGATGGCCTTGCCGCGCAGAGTCTGGGCCAGGTGGTTGAAGTCTGGCGCGCGGAATTCTTTCCATTCGGTCACCAGCACCAGCACATCGGCGTCGTCGAGCGCCGCGGTGGCCGAGCTGACGATCGTCAGCATCTCGGCCACGCGCGCGGCGCCGTGTTCGCGTTCCAGTACCCGCAGCGCTTCGCTGCTGGCCACCGGATCGTAGGCACGCACGTGGCAGCCAGCGGCGAACAGTTCCTTGAGCAGGATCAGGCTCGGTGCTTCGCGCATATCGTCGGTGTTCGGCTTGAATGACAGACCCCACAGTGCGATCGTCTTGCCATTGAGCGCTTCGACGCCGCCATAGAAACGGCACAACTTCTTGAACAGCACATTCTTCTGGTTGTCGTTGACGCGCTCGGTCGCTTCGAGCACGTGCAGCACCTGACCGTGGTCGCCGCCGGTCTTGACCAGGGCTTTCACGTCTTTCGGGAAGCAGGAGCCGCCATAACCCATGCCGGCGTACAGGAACTGCGACCCGATCCGCGGGTCCAGGCCCATGCCGTGGCGTACCGACTCGATGTCGGCGCCGAGCAGTTCGGCCAGGTTGGCCAGCTCGTTCATGAAACTGATGCGGGTGGCCAGCATGGCGTTGGCGGCATACTTGGTCAGCTCGGCGCTGCGCACGTCCATTTCGACCAGTTTTTCGTGGTTGCGGCTGAATGGCGCGTACAGCTGGCGCATCAGGCGCGTGGCGTTGGTATCGTCGCTGCCGACCACGATCCGGTCTGGACGCATGAAGTCGTCGATCGCCGCGCCTTCTTTCAGGAATTCAGGATTGCTGACCACCGAGAAGGCGACCTTGCTGCCGCGCTTGTCGAGTTCGCCCTGGATGGCGGCGCGCACTTTGTCTGCGGTGCCGACCGGGACGGTCGACTTGTCGACCACGACCACCGGTTTCTCGATGCGCTGGCCGATCGAACGGGCGGCGGCCAGGATGTGGGTCAGGTCGGCGCTGCCGTCTTCATCGGGTGGCGTGCCGACCGCCAGGAACACGCATTCGGCGTGGGCAATTGCTTCATCGTAGCTGGTCGAAAACAGCAGGCGGCCGGCGGCGGCATTGCGCTCGACCATATTGTCCAGGCCTGGCTCATGGATCGGGATGACGCCATTCTTGAGCATGGCGATTTTTTCGTCGTTGACGTCGAGGCAGAGAACGGTGTTACCGACGTCGGCGAAGCATGCGCCCGAAACCAGACCGACATAGCCGGTGCCAATGATAGTGATCTTCATAATTTATTTTAGAGAAGGAGTAACTGAATAATAATGACCGGTAAACAGCTCCGTGAACCTGACTGTTTTTCCACTTTCGGGGCAACACTTGCGCGAACATACCGCACGCAACAATGCTAAAGGAAACTTGAATTATAGTATCATGGTTGTCAAAAATTTATGCGTCGGGCGCCAATCGTGCTGCCGTCAGGAAAAATTTTTCGCATAATGACGACATTGCTTTTAAATAAATAGACCGCCCAGGCGCCGCATGCCTGGCGGCGCGCCCTCGCAGCACTGTCCAGACACGATGAAGCTACTCACCTTTAGCACCCTGTATCCCAACGCAGAGCAACCCAACCACGGCATTTTTGTCGAGACCCGCTTGCGCTACCTGATCGCCAGCGGTCAGGTCGAGTCGCGCGTGGTAGCCCCGGTACCCTGGTTCCCGCTCAAGGGCGCGCGGTTTGGCTACTACGGCACGCTGGCCAAGGTGCCACGCCAGGAAACCCGTAACGGCATCGATGTGGCGCACCCGCGCTATCTGGTGGTGCCGCGGGTCGGCATGAATTTCACGCCATATACGCTGGCGCGCGCGGCGCGCAAGGAGATTGGCCGCATCCTCGACCAGGGGTACGATTTCGACGCCATCGACGCCCATTACTTCTATCCGGATGGCGTGGCGGCAGTCATGCTCGGCAAGTATTTCAACAAGCCGGTGGTGGTGACCGCACGCGGCACCGACATCAACCTGATACCGCAATTCGAACGGCCCAAGCAGCTGATCCTGCAGGCTGCACGCGCGGCCGACGGCATCATCACCGTATGCAATGCGCTCAAGGACGAGATGGTGCAACTGGGGGTCAATGGCGCCAAGATCACGCCACTGCGCAATGGCGTCGACCTCGAGCGCTTCCAGCCAATCGACCGTACCGCGGCGCGTGCCAGCGTCGGCCTGGCGGCGGGCCGCTTCACCCTGCTCTCGGTCGGCCTGCTCGATCCGCGCAAGGCGCATGACCTGATCATCCGCGCGCTGCCGCAATTACCCGACGTCGACCTGTTAATCGCCGGCATCGGTCCCGAGAAGAAAAACCTGGAGAACCTGGCGCGCGAACTAGGCGTACAAGAGCGTGTCAAGCTGCTCGGCGCAGTCGCGCAGACCGAACTGAAAATCTATTACAACGCCGCCGACGCGCTGGTGCTGGCCTCCAGCCGCGAAGGCTGGGCCAATGTGCTGCTGGAAAGCATGGCCTGCGGCACCCCTGTCGTTGCCAGCAATGTCTGGGGCACGCCCGAAGTCGTGTCTGCGCCCGAAGCAGGCGTCCTCATGCCAGAGCGCACTCCGAACGGCCTGGTACAGGCCCTCGCCCAGTTACGCGCCAGCTATCCCGACCATGGCGCAACCCGCCGCTATGCCGAACATTTCGGCTGGCAACCGACCACCCAGGGCCAGATCGACCTGTTCCATTCCATCCTGGCGAGAAAAGCCGCGTGAAAATCCTCTACCACCACCGCACCCGTTCCAAGGACGGCCAGTACGTCCACATCGAAGAAATGATTCGCGCGCTGCGCGCCCAAGGTCATCAAGTCGTGATCGTCGCGCCCCCGAGCGCCGAGACCGAATCGTTCGGCTCGGACGCCGGCCCGGTGGCCTGGCTCAAGCGCCATCTGCCCAAGACCTTCTACGAACTGATGGAGCTGGCCTATTCGCTGGTGGCCTACCGCCGCCTTGCCAAAGCCGTCAAGCAGCACCGTCCGGACGTGCTGTACGAACGCTACAACCTGTTCTTGCCATCCGGCGTCTGGCTGGCGCGCAAGTACAAATTGCCGATGCTGCTCGAAGTCAACGCCCCGATCCTGGAAGAGCGGACGCGCTACGACGGCCTGGCCCTGACCCGCCTGGCGCGCTGGTCGCAGGCATATGCCTGGAAGAATGCCGACATGGTGCTGCCGGTGACCCGGGTGCTGGGCGACATCGTCGAATCGTATGGCGTGCCGTCCGAACGCATCGAAGTCATCCCGAACGGGATCGATCCAGAACGCTTTGCCGGCGCCCCGGGTGTACTCGAGGCCAAGCGCGCGCTGGGCCTGGAAGAATACCTGGTGCTCGGATTCACCGGCTTCGTGCGCGACTGGCACGGCCTGGACAAGGTGATCGACCTGATCGCCCAGGATCCGCCACAGGCGCGGCGCCATTTGCTGGTGGTGGGCGATGGCCCGGTGCGCGCCGACCTCGAACGCCAGGCGCGCGAGCTTGGCATCGAACACCGCGTCAAATTCACCGGCATTGTCGGGCGCGACGACGTGGCGCGCCATGTGGCGGCCTTTGACATCGCCCTGCAGCCGGCGGTGGTCAAGTACGCCTCGCCGCTGAAGCTGTTCGAGTACCTGGCGTTGGGCAAGGCCATCGTCGGCCCGGATCAGCCGAATATCCGCGAAATCCTGCAGGCCGATCACAACGCGGTGCTGTTCGATCCGGACACCCCGGGCGGCCTGGCCGGCGCCGTCAAGCGCCTGTGCGACGATGTCGACCTGCGCACCAAAGTGGCGGCCAATGCGCGCGCAGCCATCGACGAGCAGGGGCTGACCTGGGGCGCCAATGCGCGCCGCGCTGTGACCCTGTTCGAAAGGCTGTTGCGCCGTGCGTGACCTGGTCCTGCTATTCGCCTTCATCGCGATCATCCCGTTCATCTTCAAGCGCCCCGTGGTCGGGACCCTGGCCTATGCGCTGGTCAGCCTGATGAATCCGCACCGAATGACTTACGGGTTCGCCCACAACTTCCCGTTCGCGATGTATCTGTGCATCCTGACACTGGCCGCACTGTTGTTCTCGAACGAAAAGAAGAAGATCCCGCTGTCACCGCCGGTGGTGATGCTCCTGTTGTTGTGCCTTTGGTACACCCTCGCCACGTTGTTCGCCCAGTTGCCAACCGCGGCCTGGCTCGACTGGGACCGGGTCAGCAAGACCATGCTGATGATTTTCGTGACCATCCTGACGGTGCGCACTGCCAGCGATGTCAAGCTGCTGGCATTGACGGTGGCGCTCTCGCTCGGCTTCTGGGGCGTCAAGAGCGGCGTCTTCGTGATCCTGAGCGGTGGCGGTCAAGGCTTGCGCGGTCCGTCGAACAGCTTCATCGCCGACAACAACACGCTGGCGCTGGCGCTGGTGACGGTTACGCCGTTGATTGCCTACCTGATTACCCAGGTCGACTCGAAATGGCTCAAGCGCGGCGTGATGGCGATGGCGGCGCTGACTGCGCTGGCCGCAATCGGCTCGTACTCGCGCGGCGCGCTGCTCGGCGCCGTCACGATGGGCTTTTTCATGTGGCTCAAGTCGAATCACAAGCTCAAGATCGGACTCGCGTTTGCCCTGCTGGTGCCGGTCGTCGTGTTGAATATGCCGGACCAGTGGACCGGGCGCATGCATACCATCGAGACCTATGAAGAAGACGCCTCCGCGACCGGCCGTATCAATTCATGGAAGTTCGCGGTGCGCATCGCAGGCGAATTTGCGATGGGAGGCGGACCGAACGTGTTCGCGCCGTATATGTTCAGGATCTACGCACCGGATCCTGACCGCTTCTACGATGCCCACAGTATCTATTTCCAGGTGCTGGGCGAGCTTGGCTATGTCGGACTGGCGATTTTCCTGGCCATGTTCGTGGCTACCTGGCGCACAGGCACCCGCGTGATTCGTTTTTGCCATAACCGGGAGGACCTGGCCTGGGCCTCGATGCTGGCCCGCATGTGCCAGGTCAGCCTGATCGGTTACCTGACTGCGGGTGCCTTCCTGACACTCGCCTATTACGACCTGATCTACTACGTGATCGCGATTCTGGTGCTGCTCGACAAGGTGCTGATCCGCTATCCGCAGCCAGACGATACACCGCCGATGCGGCTGGCCTTTGTCGAGCGCTATCGCGCCCGCAAGCAAGCAAAAGAAGCCAAGATGGCCAAGGTGGCCAGGCCGAACACGGTCACGCCACGCTAGTCAGACCAGCACTTCAAGCGCCGCCGGATGGCCCAGGAACATGGACGGGCTGGCGCTGGCGCCGTAGGCGCCGGACTGAAACACCACCAGCAGGTCGCCGATGCGGGCATGGGCCAGTTGCATGCGCTCGGCCAGAATATCGAGCGGAGTACAAAGCGGCCCGGTAGCCGAAGCAGGGCCGCTGTCGGGAGCGCTGGCATCGACATTCATGCGGTTTCCGATGGCAACCGGATAATTCTTCCGGATTACCTGGCCCAGATTGCCCGATGCGGCCAAGTGGTGATGCATGCCGCCATCGAGCACCAGAAATACTTCGCCGCGTGAGACCTTGCGGTCGAGCACGCGCGCAACGTATACGCCGGCTTCGCCGACCAGGTAGCGTCCCAGCTCGAGAGCCAGGCGCGCCTGCGGCAACGCTTGCGCCAGGCGCGGCAGCCAGGCATCCAGGTGCGCGCCAAGCGGAGTCGGATCGATGCGCGCCTCGCCCGGGAAATACGGAATCCCCAAGCCGCCGCCGATATTGATCTGGCGTACCGCCAGCGGACTGTCGCCGGCCAGGCGCAGCGCCAGTTCGATACTGTGCGACTGCGCTTCGATGATGGCGTCCAGGCGCAGGCTCTGCGAGCCGCTGAAGATATGGAAGCCCTGGAAATCCAGGCCCAGCGCCGCGACCTGCATGAGCACCTGCGGCGCCTGCTCGGCATCGATGCCGAACGGCTTGGCGCCGCCACCCATGCGCATGCCCGAGGATTTCAATTCGAATTCGGGATTGATGCGCAGCGCCACGCGCGGCGTGATGCCCAGCCCGTCACCGATGCGCGCTGCATTGGACAACTCGTTGGCCGACTCGATATTCAGGCACACTCCCGCTGCGATCGCCTGGCTTAACTCGGCCTCTGTCTTGCCCGGGCCGGCAAAGCTGATACAGGCCGGGTCGGTGCCGGTGTCGAGCGCAATCGCCAGTTCGGCGCTCGAGGCCACATCGAGGCCATCGACCAGGCCCGCCATATGCTGCACCAGGGCCGGCATTGGATTGGCCTTGACCGAGTAGTGCAACGCGACCGCGGGCGGCAGCACCGAACGCAGCCGGGCCACCTGGGCGCTGCAGACTCTGCGGTCGAGCGCATAGAACGGGGTGCGGCCGACGCGCTGCGCCAGCCGGGTCAGCGCAATGCCACCGACTTGGAGGACATCGTCCACCACCGGGAAGTGAATCTGGGGAGCGTGCTGGGGCTTGGTGCCGGTCATGAGCGTGCAAATGGGGACTGGTAAATGAATTCCGGCGTCAGGCGCCGGGCTGAAAGGTGTGGCGCAGCAAGGCGCGGTCGATCTTGCCGTTCGGGTTGCGCGGCAGCGCCTGCTCGCGCAGGACGACGTGGGCTGGAACCATATAGGCGGGCAGCCGGCGCCGGCACTCGGCCAGCAGACCGGCGCGATCAATGCTCTCCACGTCAACCACCGCTACCGCCACGATGGCTTGGCCAAGCAACACGTCGTCGATGCCGAATACCGCCACCTCGCGCACCAGACCGCTGGCGTGAATCTCACTCTCGATCTCGGTCGGGCTGATGCGATAGCCCGAAACCTTGATCATCTCGTCGCTGCGGCCGACAAAGTACAGGAAACCATCGGCGTCGCGACGCACGGTATCGCCTGACCACACGGCCATTTCGGGCAGCGGCAGGGCCGGATCCTGGCCCGGCGCTGGACGAAAACGCTGGGCAGTACGTGCCGGGTCGTTCCAGTAGCCCAGGGCCACGAGCGCGCCTCGGTGCACCAGTTCGCCCGGTTCGTCGGCCTCGCACAAGCTGCCGTCAGGACGCACCACCAGCACCTCCGCGTTTGGAATCGCACGCCCGATCGAGTCGGGTCGACGTGCCAGTTCGGCCGGCGGCAGATAGGTCGAACGGAAGGCCTCGGTGAGACCGTACATCAGGAATATCTCGGCGCGCGGCAGCACCTCTTGCAAGGCTCTGACCGTCACGGTGGGCATGGCGCCGCCAGAATTGGTGATGAAACGCAGCGTGCAATCATCCGGCCACGCCAGGCGCGACAATGCGATCCATAGTGGCGGCACGGCAGCCAGGCCTGTGATGCGCTCGGCGGCCACAGATGCCACGATATCCTTGGGGAACAGGTAGTTCATCAGCACCACCGTGGCGCCCCGCAGGAAGGCGGTGGTGAGCTGGGACAGACCATAATCAAAGCTCAGCGGGAGCAGCGCCAGCAAGCGGTCACTGGCGCCGATGCCCAGGTAGCTGGCTACGCTGGCCGCGCCCGCCACAAGGTTGCGGTGCGACAGCACAACGCCCTTGGGCGCGCCGGTGCTGCCCGAGGTGTACAGGATGGCCGCCATATCGGAGTCGATGCGCCGCGGCGGCATCACAGAGGTAACCGGCTGGGCCTCCAGCGCACGCCAGTGCAACAACGCAGGCACTGGCGTGACCTTTACGGTCGCTACCTGAGGCGCGCCGTCGGTCAACAACACCGTTTGCAGGCCCTGACAGTCTGCCAGCACGCCCGCCAGCTGCGCATGGCGTTCCGGGGTCGTTACCAGCAGACGCACATCGCAGTCAGCCAGGATATACGCTACCTGCTTGGGCTTGAGCAGTGGATTGACCGGCACGAACACGCAGCCGGCGGCCGCAGCGCCGAACAGGGCGACCACGCTCTCGATGCGCTTTTCCATATAGACGGCAATGCGCTCGCCCGGCCGCACTCCGTGCGCCAGGAACAGGGCGCTGGCGGCATTAACCTGGGCGGCTAGTGCAGCATAGCTGAAACGTTCCGCGCCATCTATCAGCGCCTCGGCGTCAGGTGTGCGCGCTGCGCTATCGAAAATACAGTCGTGGATCAAGATACTCATCGCGGTTAAGCCTTTATGCCCGCATGGATGGTCGCGTGGCGCATCCGTCATCTTACCAGTTCAGGTCCGATCGCAAGCATCGCACTTGGCTGTACTGGCGGGGAACGCTCGGCGCCACTGGCGCACGAACAAAGAGCTACATCGGATCGGAATCCGAGACGCTGACGAGATATAATTCTTGCAACATTAACTTATCCTATTCCGGAGTCTTCACCCAATGAATCCCGTACTCATCATCAAGCCGCCGCATGTCGAAGGGAACGGGCCCTACAGAATCAGTACCCGGCTCCAGTTTCCCGATACGGAAGAGGTGCTATGGTTCGAGGTGCCGCTGCGCCCGGTACAGGCAGCGGACAGCTTCCTGCTCGTGATGCTCCCGCGTGCCATGCGCGAAGGTTTCGATATCGTGGTCGAGGGTGAGCTCTCGAGTCAACTTTACTACAACGTCACCCAGTACTACCTGGCCTTCCTGCGCACCCTCGACACCACCCTGAAACCGATCTCGATCTCCGCTAACCGCCTCACGACCAGGGTTCATGCAGGCAAGGGCGTGTTTACCGGCTTCTCGGCGGGCGTCGATTCGTTCGCAACCATTCTGACTCACATGCATGACGTGCCCGAAGAATACCGGGTTACTCATCTGCTGTTCAATAATGTCGGTTCACACGGCCAGTCCAGAAACGATCAGAAGGTTTTTGAGGAACGGCTGGCGAGGCTGCGCACGCGCACCATGGGCCTGCCACTGCTGCCGGTAGCGTCCAACCTCGATGAGGTCATGCGCTCGAAATTCGAGCGCACCCATACCATCCGCAACTGCGCCACGGCACTGCTGTTCCAGGATGTCTGCGCCAAATTTTTGTATTCCTCGGCGGTCCATTACCGCGATGCGGTTATCGGGGAGACCGAGTACATGGGCTACGCCGACGCAGTCGGGGTAGCCCTGCTATCGACCGAAACCACCCAGTGCATCTCGGCTGGTGGTCAGTACACCCGATTCGAAAAAACCGCCTTGATTGCGCATGAGCCGGACACCTTCGAGGCGCTCGACGTCTGCGTGCAGCCCAAGCCTGGCGTCTTGAATTGCTCATCGTGCTGGAAATGCTTGCGCACTGAACTTACCTTGGAAATGGTGGGAGCGCTCGACAACTATGGGCGCGCTTTCGATATGCGGGAGTATCGAAAGGTGCGGAGCCTGTTCATCGCGACCGTGCTGAAAAAATCCTCGCCGCTGAACCAGGAAATCGCCGAGCAGATCGAAGCGCGCGGCTTCAAGGTGCCGTTTGCTTCCAGGGTGCTCAGCTATGCGCCCGAACGCCTGCTGAACACGGCAACCGAATTGCGGCGCCATCCCAAGCTGTGGGCCAAACGCATCTATTGGGCCTACAAGGAGCGCCAGGCAGCCCGGGAATCAGGGCGCGCGCGCTAGGGTTGACGGTTTGAGCGCGCCTTGCGGGCGCGCCTGGCCAGAACGCGCTTCGAGCTGCGCATGCAGTCCGCTTACGCTCATGAACTGGCCGCCCAAGGTATCGCGGAACCACGCGCAATAGTCGTGCACGGTTGCGATAAAGCGTTCCAGCTCGGCTGCGCTGCGCACATACGGCGTATGCCCCGGCACCATCGACGGGCTGTGATAGGTCAGCGAAAACACTTGGCAACCGTCGCGCCGCAGACTTGCGGTAAGGCGCCGCATCTCGTCGCCGCTGGCGACTTCAGGACTCAGCCGGATGCGCTCCAGGGCGCCGCTGCGTGCCAACACGCCGCCCAGACGCGCCTTGCGCGCCCAGGGCTGCTGGACCAAATCGTGAAGCACGCTGCCGCGCTTGCGCAGCCAACCGGCGTAACCGGTCGTCACCGGCAGCTCGAGCAGCGTCTGATTGTCGGCTTCGAACCAGTAGGGATGCTCGTCGAAGGAGCGAAAATCGGGGCCGCCGTCATTCAGAAAGGCGCTATAAGGCACCACGCTGGCGTCAATCCGGTAGCCAAGCTTGGCAATCGATTCGGCGGTATGCGGCCCCAAGCCATAGCGGCCAGCCTTGAAAGTGACCGGAGCCCGGCCAAAGGCCTCGGTGATGGCGCCGGTCAGCATGCGCAGCTTGTCATATTCCAGATGGCGCGGCAGGTTGCCGGCATAGGAATTAAAGCGCGATACCTCTTCATCGTAGGGAGGCGATACCCATGGATGCAGATGGGTGCCAATCTCGCAACGCCCCTGCTCCATCAAACCGCGCAGCACGCTGACCGAGGCCGCGGTGGTAGCCACCGGCCAGTCGATCACATACGTGGGTACGATACCGAAGCGATCAAACACGCGTTCGTGCATCAGCGGCTGGCCGGCGATCGATGACGTGCCGACGCTGGCACGGTCGAATGGCTGGTCCCAGTTGAATTCTTCTTCGGTATCGATGATGACCAGCAGGACCGGTCGCTCCCCGGACACAAGCCGCGCCGGCAGATGGTTGATAGTGCCTAGCATGGAGTGGACTTTTGCAACAGCGAATCCGGCGCCGGCAGCGTCTGGGCCAATGTGGCCAGGCAGTCGTCGATACGCCGGTAAGTGGATAGGAAGGTAGTCTCGTCACGGCCCTCGGGGTCGAGGATCTGGCAGTCGCCACCCGGTGCCGCGCAGGCTTCGCCCAGCAAATGGATGCGCTGGCGCAGCTGCGGATAGCGTGCCGCAATGGCGTCGAGATTGATGTGATCGAACGCGATCACCAGATCGGCGTTTTCAAGCAGCTCGGCGCTGGCGTGACGCGAACGGTGCGCCGACATCGTCACACCGTGACGCGCGGCAGCGCCGATCGCCACCGCCGGCGAGCCGCGTTGATTACGAGGCAGCATGCCGGCTGAGGAGAAGCGCAGCATGCCGGAACCGAACAACTGCCGCGACTTGAGCTCGGCGTAGCTGCTGCGATTGATATTGCCCTGACAAACGAACAGCACCTCGAGTGGACGCCCACCGGCGCCAGCTACCAGCTCGGCCAACTGCTGCGGCAAGCCTCCGCCAGCGCGCCTGCGGGCGGCGAAACGCCCGGCGCACAATGCGCGCAGTTCTTGAAGGCCGGGACTCGGGTCGTCCAGTACCAAGGTATCGTGGCACTCGCGCCGCAACAGTACGCGATGAAAACTCCAGGCCCACCCAGCGCAATGGGCTGCCAGTCGGGCCGGCTGGCGCACCAGGCTTGCCGCAGCCGACCTGGCTTGCCACATATCGGGCACCAGGTTGCGGCAATAACGCCCGGCCGGATAGTCGACCGGTGCAGTGATTTCGCCACGTGCCAGTAACTGGTAAAGACGGTATGGGAAGTCGACCCCGATCGACACCGGCAGCGGCAACGACCCCCAGGGGCGGGCGTTGACCTCGATCAGGATCCAACCTCCGCTGGCCGGATCGATCTTGAATTCGAACATGGCCAGGCCGGTGTAGCGGCTGGCACGCACCATGCGCTCGACTGCAGCAACGCGGCCGGCGTCGAGCGGAGCGCTCTTGCGGTAGTAGCCGCTGCCGTTGAGCTCATGCGCGCGGTGGTGCTCGAAGGCTTGCAGCACGTCTCCTTCGTGGCACAGCACTGAGACACCGGCGCCGAAGCCGGGGAACATTTGCTCGAGCAGGATCGCGCCGGATGCATGGTCGTGCTTTTCTAGCCAGGTCCTGAGTGCCGCGCGCTCACTCACGATGCGGGTGCTGGTGCGCACGTACAGCTCGGGCAGCGCATACGACATCGGCTCTTTGATCACCACCGGCAGGCCCAGATCGGCCACGATCCGTTCGACGTCATCATCGGGCGCCAGCAGACGCCCACCAGCGACTGCCACGCCGCACGACTGCGCCAGCTCGCGCGTGCGCACCTTGTCGAAGAAGATGTCGAGCGCCTCGGGCGACGGGATCGCCAGTGCGGTCAGGGCCGACAGTGTCTCGCGATGCAGGCACAGCGGCAGCAGGCCGCGCTCGTCGCACGGGATCACCAGCGCGAAGCGATGTTCGCGCAGCAGCGCTTCCATGGCGTCGCGCCAGGCCTGGCCACCGTCGAGGTAGTACGGAAGGAAATGGGTAGCGTGGATGTAGCGCGAGGTTAGCGCCGGGGCGCGGAAATCGAACGGCGCCACGTGTACTTCGAGACCCTGGCGCCCGAGCGAGCGCACCGTGGCCAGGAAGCTGCGAGTATCATCGCCGATGATCAGGACCTTGTCGCGCACCTGCACCTGCCCGTTCATGCCTGCCTCCCGCGCAGTGCCTGGCGCGTGGCCAGCGCCGCCGTATACAACGCCCACTTGAATGAAATGCGGGCAGCCAGCGCGCGCCGCGCGTACTGCAGGCCAAGCGCGTGCTGGCCGAGCGCCGACCAATGTTGCGACAGGCGGCGCAGGATATCGCCTTCATAGGTCTGGCACAGGGCGCGGATTGCGTGGCTGCGCACGCTGATGGCAATGTGCTGCGAGACCAGTGCCGACAAAAGCCAGCGTTCGGCCTGGGAAAAGCTGCGTGACAGGTTGTTCTGGCGCGCGGGGTCGGGAACGTTATGCTGGGCCACGAGATCGGGATTGAAGAATACGGCGCGCGCGGCATCGGCGGCACGCCAGAAGAAATCGCGATCTTCTTCGTAAGAAGTGCGGGTCCAGAAACCGCCGATGACGGCCACGGTGGCGCGGCTGACAGCCAATATATTGAGTTGGGCAAAGCCACCTGCGCGCGCCAATTCGTCAAGTGTCAGCAGGTAACCCCGCGCATGGCTGCGCTGGCGCTGACCAATCAGGGCGCTCAGGGCCGGTAGCCAGCTGCGACGCTGGGTGACGCCATCATGCCCTACGGCGACCTGGTCGGCAATATACATATCGACCGCCAGGCCCGCATCGAATACCTCGGCCATCGCGGCCAAGTGGCCAGCGCTTGTCCAGACGTCGTCATCGTCGCAGAACGTGAGGATCTCGCCGTTGGCGGAGTCAATACCGGTATTGCGCGCAAGCGAAGGTCCGCTACCGTGGCCGCCATCGGCGCCCAGCAGAATCAGGCGGAAGCGAGCATCCAGATTTTGCCAAATGGCACTGTAAGCGGCACGGGTAGCGAAGTCTGATGCGTCGTCGATCACAATGACCTCGAAGTCGCTGAAACTCTGCATCCGCAGTCCAGCGAGCGTGCGCTCGAGCAATGCGTGGCGGTTGCGCGTCGGAACGATGACCGAAATGCGGCATGTCTCGGGCGCGTCGCCAATGGCGCAGGATGTGTGATGGGAGGACAATTCTCTGCCTTCGGGCCGGAAAAGCGGCAAACTGCCGCAACAAATATTGCAATCCTAACACATCGCATTGCGACGATGGCTCAACGCACGATTGGATTGAACGTTTAAATAGGAATCAAGAGCCGTTGCTTCAACAATATCCGAGATCCCGTTTTATCATCTCGGCGCAGACATTATTACGGTCAATATCCGATTGGCGTTGCGGATTCATTCGTAATCAGATAAGCACTTCATTAGCACTTCATTAGTTGAATCCTCAAACCATTATCAACCAATGAGAAGGATTGAATCGACTGCGACAAGCGATACGAGGAGCGCGCAGGACTAGCCACAGGATTGCCAAATTGGCGACCAGTAGCATCGCACACGCTCGCCGAATGCCACGGGAAAGACTCTCACTTACCAGGGCAGGTTCTCAATAAACAAGCTTGGCGTAATCCTTGTTGACGCGTTCGATTTGCTCCATTAACCGCGCCAGTGCGGCCTTTTGCACGTTTTCGTCGCTGAGGAAAGCACCCTCGCCTCTGGCGAGTCTGGACAGGGAAGCGACAACCCCCTCCTCGACTTCGTGAATATTGGTGGCCGGAAACGGGGGCGTCCAGCTATCCGTCCAGATCCCCGCGCGCCGCAGACCGCGCTTGACCTTGGCCGCCAGGCGATTCCGTGGGCTCAGGGTGCGGTCGACGTCCCACACGCTTGCGATCGATTGCGGTCGGTAGGACATCGACATCGACTGGCACCAGTCTTCCCATTTAAAACCAAGAATATGGTCGTAACACTGGACCGGGATCCAGGGCACGCGGAAAGCATCGGCCACGATCGCGCCATGCATGGCTTCCGCAATCACCAGCCGCGCGCCACGAATCTTGGTCAGGACTTCATGCATGTCAGCGGCCGGATCCAAGTAGGTAATACCGGCCTTGGCACAGATGGCGCCCCAATCGGCATGGTCTGTGCTGGTGTGGTGCGGCATGAAGCACACCTCTCCAGTTGGCGCCACGGGCTCGGTTACGACACGGGCCAGCAGCAGTGCCGGATCGGTAATCGCCAGCCGCGCATCCAGTCCCAGCGTCTGGGCAGTCAGCGGTCCGCGCACGCAGTAGAAATCCCAGCTGTCGTCGATGCGTGCAGGACTCATATAGCCCGCCCCAGCCCCGAACACAACCTTTTTAGGTGCTGCGGGTGCATTTGAATTGATCAGGGTGCCTATACCTACCAACACGGTGCTGTCGTCCTCGTCCAATAGATCCGGAATCAGTGCATTCCAGATCAATGGATTGAGTTTGTCACCAAAATTATTGCCTCGATAGTAGAAAAGCTTCATGTCTCGTCATGGTAAGGGTAGCTCGATTGCTCGAATGTTGGCACACAGGCACGGTCGGTGCTGGATAGTATCAGAGTAATAAGAATACAGTCGCACTTCTTGGTCTAACGACGTTCACGCACATGCATGATGGGCGCAAGGCGGCTGCATGGCTAACCATGCAACGATGAGCAACTAAGCGCACGTTTGTCAGGCGTTTCAAGGACCGACGCCCACCTAATGGGTCAGGTTCTTTGTAAACGCTTCTGACGGGTGCGGTTATTTCGTATTTGATGAAGGGTATGTCATCAAATGTGCCTGTTTATTACTGAATTTTACTGGCTCTTGCTAATTTCTTAAATAGCATAGCATTTTTGATCTTGACATATTTGGAATAATTCATGGGAATTACAACGGCATTAGTTGTTTTCCTGCGGAAATATGAGAAAATTGCGCCACGGCAAAAGACATAAGGAATTGGATCGGGTAAAGTTTAGTTCTTCCAAAGAAATTTTTAGGCGAGCCAGCTTCCCACATGATGAATTCTCAAATAATTCCTCTGAATCAAAATGTTGATGTTATCAATAATAAATTTTCTGAGAAGAAATTTTTTATTGCGAACAGCACGCGCCGAACTCTGAGCGCGGCCTTTATGGCGGTGGTCTTGGCCGCATGCGGTGGTGGCAGCGGCAGCAGCGACTCAACCGCAGCAATGGCGGACATGAATTCGAGCTCGGCCGCCAAGGCGACGGCGATCGGTGATTTCGCTTCCCATCCAGTCAACCCGACCCTTCCCGCCCCTGCCAATCAGATCGGCACGCCGGAAGTGGTGGTTGGCGCGGTCCTGACCGATATCCGAATCCGCAACACCGGCATGGCACAAACAAATACGCCATTCACGTTCGGCCAGATAATCGCAGTTGGTCAGATGAGCCCTGGTGAAGGCCTGGCTGCCAAACTCGACGACGGTAAGCTGATCCCCCTCCAGGCCGATATCAAGGCCACCCATGCAGACGGTTCGGTACGCCATGTGGTTGTTTCCGGCGTGCTGCCGTCGCTGGCAGCAGGTCAGGTACGTACCCTGCAACTGGTCAAGTCTAGCCCCTCCACCAGAAGCACGCTGACGCTGCAGGACCTGGCTGCCTCGGGACTGACCAGCAAGGTAACGATCAAGCTCAACAACGTCCAATACACGGCTTCGCTGGCGGAGGCGCTGGCCGCGCCGGGGGCGGTGGCGTGGCTATCGGGCAATGTGGCCAACGAATGGATTGTCTCGACCCCGCTACGCGGAGCCGATGGCAGTGTCCATCCGCTGCTGAACGCACGCTTCGCAGTACGCTGGTATTCCGGCCTGGAAAACCAGGCGCGGGTTGACGTCATCGTCGAGAATAACAAGACCTTCGCTGCCGGCGCGCAGAACCTGACCTATGACGTCAATGTCGAGGTTAGCGGCCGCGAGATTTATGCCAAGACCGGCCTGACCCACTATCACCATGCGCGTTGGCACCAGAGCGCCTGGTGGGATGCGAGCCGCGCCCCGACCGTCCAGCTGCAGCACAATGCCGACTACCTGATCGCCTCCAAGGCGGTGTCGAACTACGACCGCAGCGTAGTGGCGGACGAAAGCACGCTGGCCGCGCTGGGCAAGAAGATCACCGCAGCCAACACCGGTCCGATGAGCATCGGACCCGTGGTGGCCTATATGGGTACCGCCGGCGGGCGCCCCGACATCGGCCCACTGCCGAGCTGGTCGGTGCTGTATCTGCTGTCGATGGACCAGCGTGCTCTGGACGCCATGATGGCCGCAGCAGACGGTTCCGGCAGCTGGTCGATCCACTATCGCGACGAAAAGACTGGTTATCCGGTACGCACGGACAGCGAGGCCAACAAGCGCATCTCGACCCACATGAACCTGGCCCACCTCGGACCACTGCCGGTGCCGCGCTGCGCCGCCGGTGGTTCATGTGCCTCGCCATATAGTAGCGACGCCTCGCACCAGCCCTCGCTGGTCTACCTTCCCTACCTGCTTACCGGCGACTATTACTATTTGGAAGAACTACAATTCTGGGCTGCTTCCAACCCGCTTGCCACCGACCCTGCCAATTCGGGCCAGGGCCTGGGCCTGGTGCGCTGGCAGCAACTGCGTGGTCAGGCATGGTCGCTGCGCACGCTTGGCCACGTTGCCTATATCACGCCGGATGCGCACCCGCTGAAAGGCTATTTCACCAAGCAGGTCGACAACAACCTGGCCTATTATCACGAGACGTTCGTGAACGGCAATCCAAACCAGCTCGGCGTGTATGACGGCACCGGCGAAAAAGCCTTCCGCATGAACCAATCGGCGCCATGGCAGGACGACTTCTTCACCTGGAGCTTCGGCTACCTGGCCGAACTCGGTTTCGGCAAAGCCACGCCGATCCTGGAATGGAAGGCCAAGTTCCCGGTCGGTCGCATGACCGCGCCCGGTTACTGCTGGATCGAAGGCTCCCCGTACACCCTGAAGTTCCGGGACAACGACAAGTCGCCGTCATACACCAGCATGGCCGACGTGTATGCCGCTAACTTCGGCGGCGCCGACATCGCCAATGACGACAGCAAGCGTATCTCGCATCCGCAGGGCCTGAAGTTCATTGACCAGGAATGCGGTAGCCAGGCCCAGGCCGATTGGCTGAGCGCCGCAGATCGCATGAAATGGCCCCGTGGCCGCATGATTGGCTACGCCGATTCGACCATGGGTTATCCGGCCAATATGCAGCCGGCCCTGTCGGTGGCCGCGACATCAGGTATCCCGAATGCGGCCCTGGCCTGGACCATCTTCGCTAATCGTGCCGCCAAGCCGGATTACAGCAAGGGACCACAGTGGGCGATCGTGCCGCGCTGATTCGCTACAACGCATAACCCGAAGCCGGGCTTCCCTAGGAAGTCCGGCTTTTTATTTGGCGCTGTCACCGTTATCTATGGATGAGCAATGAACTGTTGAGCTGCGTTGTGGTCGAAGCGTGGCATCTCGCGCGACCGCGGCGACCAGACGATCGATGCCGTCACTGGCGGCGGCCGATTGACGGCGGCCCAACTGACGCAGCACCTGCTGCCGAAGCTTGAACCGCAAGCGCTGCTGGTGAGCGACGCCAACGCGGCATACCGGGCGTTCGCCGCCAAGCACCGGATTGCCCACCAGCGGGGCAACCTGCGCGCCGGCAAACGGTTGGGTCGAGGTGCGGCGCCGGCGGTCCACGTCCAAAACGTCAACGCCTACCACGCCCTTTTGCGCCAGTGACTGACGCCATTTCGCGGTGTGGCATCGCGCTATCTGCCGAATTTTCTGGGTTGGCGTTGGGCGCGCGACATGGACCAAATTGCTACCGTCGAACAATTATTCAGCACCGCAGTCAGACGCAACTATATGAAACGGTGACAGCACTTATTATCCGGCATCACTCCTGCCCAGGCGTCATGGCGTGACAAAAATGCACCACACCCATCTGTGTGAGCAAAAATGCAGCATATAATACTGTGCGTTTTAGCAAATAATTTATGCAATGCAACGGTAGTTGCGTCATCAATTTGTCCGGCAATACAGGAGTCAGCAGGAATGTCTTTCATTAACAAGGTAATCCAGCGCCTGAAGCGCGACTATTTCCGTTCGCAACATCAAAAAGTCATCCGTCGAGTGCTCGACACCCGTCCGATTGCGCGCGGAGAGCTGCCCTTCATGCTGCTGTCCCAGGTGCATGCGCGCGATGTGCAGGCGTATCTGGTCGCGGTCAAGTCATTCGCCCATTTCCTCAATCCGGCGCGGATCGTTGTGGTATGCGATCCTTCGATCGGCGCCACCGACAAAGCTTTGTTCACGCACCATGTGCCGCATATCGAACTGCACGATGCCGATGAATTCATCCACCCCGACATTCCGCGCGGCGGTACCTGGGAGCGGCTGTACGCCATCGCCGGTTTCGTACGTGACAATTATGTAATTCAGCTCGACGCTGACACGGTGACGATCAAGCCGCTTCCCGAAGTGCTCGAAGCAATCCGCGCCGGCGCCGGCTTCGTGATCGGCGAAAAACCGGACACCCCGGTGCGTCTGCTGCCGGCGGTACGCGAGAACGCACTGCCTTGGATGCGGCCGGGTGCGCACATCCAAGGCGTGGCCGAAACCGAGATGGTCAATGTCGGCCTGCCGGCTGACGCGCGTTACATTCGAGGCTGTTCGGGGTTCACCGGCTTTCCGCGTTCGGACAGCATGCGCGACACCATGACCGACTTTTCGCGCCGCATGGGTGCGCGCCTGGGCGCCGACTGGTCGCGCTGGGGTACCGAGCAGGTCACGTCCAACTACCTGGTCTCGAATGCGACCGCAACGCGTCCGCTGCCGTTCCCCAAATACGGGACGCCCGACTGCGCCACCGCCGAGACCGCGTTCTTTCACTTCATCGGCTCGATGCGCTTCATTAACAGCAAGTACGGGACCACATCGCGTCAGGCCATCGCCCTGGTTGACGGCGCCGCGCCGCGGCCCTGACGAGGCGTCGGCGCGCACGGCTGGCGCCGCAGCGAGCACAACAAAACCCCATGGTATAGTTTCCTGATGCTCAGCATAGACGACAGCCGCCGCGTGATCCCGTCCGTACCGATCCTGTCGCTGGCCTCCCTGAGCGGGCCGCGCCGGGCAGCGTTGCCGTCGATGCTCGACGGCGCCGCGGTGCGCCTGGTCTCAAGCGGCCGGATTGCCATCGCTCTGGCGCTGCGCGAGCTAGGGGTCAGACCTGGCGACATCGTGCTGGTGCCGGCCTACCACAGCCCCTCGATGATCCCGCCGGTGCACTGGCGCGGCGCCCGCGCCGTGTTCTATCGGATTCACCCCGACACCACGGCTGACTTGGACGACATCGGCGCCAAACTCGCCGCCGGCGGCGTCAAGGCCATCATGGCCACCCATTTCTTCGGCTTTCCGCAAGACCTTGCCGGTCTGCGGGCCCTGTGCGATGGCCATGGCGTCGGCCTGGTCGAAGACTGCGCGCACAGTTTTTTTGGCCGCCATGGCGCGATCGCGGTCGGCGCCAGCGGCGACTACGCAATTGGCAGCAGCATGAAGTTCTTCCCCATCTATGAAGGCGGCTGCCTGGTCTCGCAGCGCCACCCGCTGGCGCTGTCCCTGCACGGCGCCGGTGCCGGTTTTGAAGCCAAGGCCGCATTGAACGCACTCGAGGCCAGCTTTGCACATGGCCGCCTGCCGGCGCTGCATGCCGTGCTGGCGCTGCCCTTGCGCCTCAAGGCCGCACTGTGGCAGCGCGTCAAGGCGCGCAGAGCGGGCGCCGGCGCCGGCCCGCCCCCCGCGCTGGCGCCTTCCTCGTCCGACAGCAGTTTCGAATTCGATCCCCACTGGCTCGACAAGAGCTCGTCCTGGTTCTCGCGCATGGTGCTGCGCCACGCTGGCCATGCCCGCATCGTCGAGCGGCGCCGCAACAATTACCTGGCTCTGGCCGCCGCGCTCGAAGGCGCTCCCGGCTGGCGGCCGCTGTTTGCGACGCTGCCCGACGGCGCCTGCCCTTGGATCTTTCCGCTGCTGGCGCAGCAACCCGACGCCCTGTGCGACTTGCTGGCCCGGGCCGGGGTGCCGATGGTACGCTTCGGCGCCATGCTCTGGCCCGGGGTCGACGCCACGGTGTGCGCCAACAGCGTGGCGCTGGGGCGCCAGCTGGTGGGTCTGCCCTGTCACCAGGAGCTGGCCCCCGATGAGCAGGCCTGGCTCGGTGAGCGCGTGCGGCGTGCGCTGGAACAGAGCATGACGGGGCCGGCATGAGCTGGCGCATCGTCCCGGCGGCCGGTTTTGCCGCCCATCCCGAGTTTGCCGCTCATTGGCGCCGCCTGCACGGTGCCGGTTCCGGCTCGCCGCTGCTGGCACTGGAATTTGCCGACGCCGCACTTGAAGTGTTCGGCAGCGGCGCCGAGCTGTTGGCGTGGCACCAGGACGCAGCGGGCCAGCCCGACGTCATGGCCATCCTCACGCCCGTCAGGCCTGGCGCCTGGACAACCTTCCAGCCGTCTCAGGCACCGCTCGGCTTCTGGCTGCAGCGCGAGACGCAACTGCAGCCGCCGCAGCTGGCCAGCCTGCTGCGCGCCCTGCCCGGAGCAGCCCTGATTCTGGGCCTGACCCAGTGCGACCCGATGCTGCTCGAACGCCCGGCCGACACCGCGGCGCTGACCAGCCTCGACTATATCCGGACCGCATGCATCAACCTGGCCGGCAACTTCGACGACTACTGGGAAGCACGCGGCAAGAACTTGCGATCCAACCTCAAAAAGCAGCGCAACCGCCTGCACCAGGATGGTCTAGCAACGCGCCTGCAGATCAGCCGCGCCGAAGCTGACATGGGGGTCGCAGTCAGCGACTACGGCCGCCTGGAAAGCGCTGGCTGGAAGGCGGCCGGCGGCACTGCGGTGGACGGCAAGAATCTGCAAGGACATTTCTACCGCCTGCTGCTCGAGGCCTTCGCGCGCCAGGGCGCTGCCAGCGTCTACCGTTACTGGATCGGCGATCGCCTGGCCGCGATGGATCTGTGCATCGAGGGCGGCGGCTGCCTGGTCGTCCTCAAGACCGCCTATGACGAGAACCTTGGCGCAAGCCTTGGGCGCCAGTTCTCGCCAGCCCTCCTGATGCGCGAAGAAGCCTGCCGCGCGCTGTTCGACCAGAGGCGCCTGGCGCGCATCGAATTCTATGGACGGGTAATGGACTGGCATCTGCGCTGGAGCGACGATATCCGCACCCTGTACCATCTGAACGCCTACCGCTGGTCATGGCTGCGACGCCTTCATGCGCGCTTCAGCGCGGCCACCTGATCCGACTCCACCATATCTCTGCCGACATGCATCCCGACCACCATCTCGAATCTGCGGCGCGACGCGCCCGCGCCATCTTGCGCCACCTGGCCTGCGGCCTGGCGGCAATCGTGTGCGCGCAGGCGTTGGCTGCCAGCGCCGCACCAGCGCCTGACGCGAGCGACGGCGCGCTGCCCGAGTTTCAAGTGCGCAACCTTGGCAAGGCCCAGTCCGATATCCCGTTCACCTTCGGCCAGGTGTTCGCCCCCGGCCAGTTCGGCAAGAACGACAATCTGGCCACGCGAGGCGCCGACGGCGCACTGCTGCGGCTGCAGACCGACGTCAAGGCCACCCATGCCGACGGCTCAGTGCGCCACGCGGTGATCTCCGGCATCCTGCCGCGCCTGGCGGCAAACCGCAGCGATACCCTACGCATGGTCAAAACCGGCCACAGCGCGAGCAAATCGTCAGCCACGCCCCGCGCCCTGATCGAGCGCGGCCTGACGGCGGGCGTCAAGGTCACCATCGACGGCGTAACCTACAGCGCCAGCCTGGGCGATGCGCTGATGATGCGTCCCGCCGTCTGGCTGGCCGGTCCGGTGGTTCAGGAATGGCGCGCCGCGGCGCCGCTTCGCAGCGCGGCCGGCGCGCCCCATCCCTTGCTGGCAGTTAGCTTCGCGGTGCGCTGGTATCCCGAACTGGACCAGCAGGCGCGGGTGGAGGTGGTACTCGAAAATACCAGGACCTTCCAGGCCGGCATGCGCAACCTGAGCTATGACGTCGAGATCGAAGTCGGCGGGCGCACGGTGGCGCGCCACCAAAACCTGCTGCACTACCACCATGCGCGTTGGCGCCAGCTGGCCTGGTGGAACCCGGCGCGCGCGCCCGACGTCCAGCTGCGTCACGACATGGCCTACCTGATCGCCAGCCGCGCCGTGCCCAACTATGACCAGGATATCGTCCCGGCCGAAAGCGCCCTGGCCGCGCTGTCGAAGCGGATGGACAAGAAGGCCGATGGCCCGATGACGATCGGCCCGGTTATGGCCTACATGGGCACCGCGGGCGGGCGCCCCGATATCGGCCCTTTGCCGGCCTGGTCGGTGATGTACCTGCTATCGCAGGACTTGCGCGCCCAGAATGCGATGCTGGCAGCAGCCGAGGGCTCCGGCAGTTGGTCGGTGCACTACCGCGACGAGAAAACCGGCTATCCACTGCGCACCGACAGCGCGGCCAACCGCCGCATTTCGACCCACATGAACCTTGCCCATGCCGGCCCGCTGCCGGTGCCGCGCTGCGCTGGCGGCGATGGCAAACTGTGCAAGAACCCCAACAGCAGCGACACCGCTCACCAGCCGTCGCTGGCCTATCTGCCGTATCTGCTCAGCGGCGACTACTATTATCTGGAAGAGCTGCAATTCTGGGCCGCCGCCAACCCGCTGGCCACCGATCCGAGCAATTCGGGCCTGGGCCAGGGCCTGGTGCGCTGGCAGCAGTTACGCGGCCAGGCATGGTCGTTGCGCACACTCGGCGAAGTGGCCTACATTACGCCGGACGACCATCCGCTCAAGGGCTATTTCAGCAAGCAGCTGGACAACAATCTGTCTTACTACCACCAGATATTCGTGACAGCCAAACCCAACAGGCTAGGGGTGTATGACGGCAGTGGCGAAAAAGCCTTTCGGATCAACCAGTCGGCACCGTGGCAGGACGACTTCCTGACCTGGAGCTTCGGGCGCCTGGTGGAGCTGGGTTTTACAAAGGCATTGCCGATACTGCGCTGGAAGGCCACCTATCCGGTCGGACGCATGACCGCACCGGGTTATTGCTGGGTTCAGGGCGCCGCCTACACGCTCAAGATCCGCGATACGCCCAAGTCACCCGTGTACGCCAGCTTCGTTGCGCTGTACCAGGCCAATTTCGGCGGCGCGACGGTGCGCATCGACGACGGTAAAAAAGCCACCCACCCGAATGGCAGCCTCTACATCGACCAACCCTGCGCCAGCCCGCAGCAGGCCGATTGGCTGGCTGCGGCTCTGGGTCGCGGCTGGCAGCCCGGCCGCATGTCAGGCTATGCCGATTCAGCACTGGGCTACCCGTCGAATATGCAGCCAGCACTGGCCATGGCGGTCGATGCCGGTACGCCCAACGCAGCCGAGGCATGGCGTCGATTCCAGGCGCGCACGGTCCAGCCGGACTATAGCAAGTCGCCACAATGGGCTATCATTCCAAGATAACAATATGGCATTTCCGCAACGCCTAAGCGCCAGCGGCCGTGTCCTGACCACTTCGATCTTTTACACTATGCCAGCACAACAAGAAAAACCAGGCGTCCTGTTCACGATGCGCTATCCGGACGATACCGGCTACGTCTGGAACCACATCGCTTACCTGCGCGATGAAGTCAGCGCCCACTTGCTGGGCCAGGCGCAGCCGTACATGGCCTTTCCGCGCCTTAGCGGCCAGCCCAGCTACGCGCTGCGCCATCCGCAGGCGGTCGAGCTGGATTGCTATGACAATTCGCCGGCAGGGCGCGTCGCCATTGAGGACTTCGTCAAGCGCCACCGGATCAAGGTGGTGGTATTCATGAGCGCGCTGCCGCAGACGGTATGCACCGATCTGCTGCACCGGCTCGGGGTGCGTACCCTGAACACCGAAAACGACAGCTTCGACACCTCGCGCCTGGACAATGTGCTCAAGCGCGCCGCCAAGTTCGTGATACGGCGCGTGTTCAAGCGCCAGCTGCACGACCTGCATCTGGCCAACTCGCGCTCGCAGTACCAATTTCTGCTCGACTACGCAATGCTGCCGCCCGAGCGTCTGGTTCTGATGACGAACTGTATCGACACTGCACGTTTCTGCCCGGGCGACCGGAGTGCGGCATGCGCACTGACCGGACTCGATCCAAACCGTTTCTGGATCATGGCGGTGTCGCAGGCCCGCACCGAAAAACGGGTTGAACGGTTGCTCCGAGTAATCCAGCGACTGGTGCAGCAGCGTCCCGGGCGGCGCATTGGCTTCGTGTATATCGGCGACGGCCCACACCTGATGCGCTGGAAAGCTCTGGCCGCCGAACTCGGCCTGCAAGACGTGTGTGTATTCGCGGGACGCCAGGACAACACCCTGCCCTGGTACCGCTCGGCCGACTTGATGGTGCACGCGGCCGAACGCGAAAGCTTCGGGCTAGCCGTGGTCGAGGCGATGGCCTGCGGCTTGCCTGTGGTAGCAAGCGCCGCTGCCGGTCCGGCCGAGACCATCCTGCACGGTCAGACCGGGGCCGTGATCCCACTGCACGACTTCGACCTGTTCGAGCGCACCGTGCTGAACTATGCCGACGATCCGGAAATGACGAAACAACATGGCCGGAACGCGCGTGCACATGTAGATACAGCATATAATGTCGTGCGCTACAGCAAAGAATTTGCCCAGCATATTGCACGTTTTCTTTGACGGGGCAGCAGCACGACCGGTGCCGCGCTGGACCGTGCCGGTGAAGCCGCCGCCTTGCGTGAGCGGCATATTGTCCATCCATTCTCGATTACTGCTGTCCCTATGGCGAATCTGCGTCGCTCGCTGATCATCAATTTTCTTTCGTCGTCCGGCGGCACGCTGCTGAAATTCATCGTCAGCGTCCTGCTGGCGCGCATTTTGAGTCCGGCCGAGATCGGCGTATATTCGATGACGCTCGTCATCGTCAACTTCGCTCACGTGTTCCGCGAATTCGGCGTCACCCAGTACCTGCAGCGCGAAGCGAACCTGACTCCCGAGAAGATGCGCTCGGCCATGGGGGTGGCGTTCACCTCGTCATGGCTGATCGCGCTCGGCCTGTTCCTGGCCAGCGACGCGATCGGCGCCTGGTTTGGCGAAGCGCAGATCGCGCCTGTGATGCGGGTGCTTGCACTGGGCTTCGTCGTGATTCCCTTTGGCTCTGTTACCAGCGCCCTGCTGATGCGCGAATTCAAGGCCGAGAAGCAAGCCTGGGTCAACGCCGCCGGCACCATCAGCTACTGCGTCAGTTGCATCATGCTGGCCATGTTGGGTCTGGGAAGCATGAGTTTGGCCTGGGCTAACCTGATCAATATCGTGGTGTGCGCACTGGCCTTCGTCCCGCTGCGCCCGCGCAACCTGCCATGGCTGCCGTCATTCAAGCATTGGCGCGAAGTGGCACATTTTGGCGCCGGTTCGCTGCTCTCGAACTGCACCAGGGCACTTAATAATGCGGTACCCGACATCCTGCTCGGCAAGCTCGGTTCCGCCAGCCAGGTCGGCCTGCTCAGCCGCGCCAATTCGACCGTTCAGATCTTCATCCATATTGCTGGCTCGACCGTCAGCTATGGCGCTGTATCCTACCTGGCCCAGACCTGGCACCGCGGCGAATCGCTGGCGCCGGTGGTCAGCCGCGCCACCGTGCTGCTGACCGGTGTCGGGTGGGCGGCACTGGCCCTGACCGCGGTGCTGGGCCGCGATATCGTGCTGGCCCTGTACGGCCCGACCTGGCTCGAGGCGGTGCCGGCCATCCTGCCGCTGACACTGGCGGCGGCGGTGGCGATGGCGTTTCACTACGTGCCGCTGGCGATCACCGCTATTGGCCGTCCTTATCTGAGCGCACTGCCGGTCCTTGTCACGCTGCTGGCGCGTATCAGTTTCGGCGTGCTGCTGTACGATGGCTCGCTAGTGCATTTCGCCTGGGCGTTGTGCGCAGCGACGATCGTGACTGCGCCGGTGGTCGCCTACCAGCAGGCACGCTACGTCGGGCTTGGCATACTGGCGCAACTGCGCGCGCTGGCGCCAAGTGGTGTAGTGGCCTTGGGCAGCGCTGTGGCCGGGATCGTGCTAGCGGCGCTCCTGCCCGCATCGCTGCCGCCGCTGATGCGACTGCTGATCATGGGGCCGCTGCTGGCGGCAATCTGGTATCTGCTTCTGCGCCTGCTGCGCCACGAGCTGGTCGATGAACTGCATCGCCTGGCCAAGCCGATCCGGACCCGGCTCGCCCTGTTGCTACCCAATTCGTAACTGCGCGCCCGGCCCGGCGCGCGCCACCTGACACGGAAATCGCTATGTACCTCGATGAAACCAAAACCATCCTGATTGACGTCCTCAGCCTTGGCGAGAACGGCCGCCATCTGGACGCCGATTCGCCCTTGCTGGGGGCGCTGCCCGAACTCGATTCGATGGCCGTGATCGGCCTCATCGCCGCACTCGAAGAACACTTCGACATCGCGATCGACGACGACGACATCAGCGCCAGCACTTTCGCCAGCCTGGGCAGCCTGGCGGACTTCGTGGCGGCCAAGCGCGCCGCATGAACGCCGCTGCCGCGCTGCCGGCCGATGCATTCTTTTTGAACAATAACGGCGCCCGTCGCTTCTGCCTGTACCACCCGCCGGCTGGCATTTGCCGCGGCGCGGTGCTGTACGTTCATCCGTTTGCCGAAGAGATGAACCGTTCGCGGCGCATGGCGGCGCTGCAGGCGCGCGCACTGGCGGCGGCCGGCTTTGGCGTGCTGCAGATCGACCTGCTCGGCTGCGGCGACAGCGGCGGCGACTTCGGCGAGGCGCGCTGGGATCTGTGGAAACAGGACCTGGCGTTGGGCGCGCACTGGTTGCGCCAGCGCGTGGACGGTCCCTTCGTGCTGTGGGGCCTGCGCCTGGGCGCCCTGCTGGCGCTCGACTACGCGCGCGACGCCCGGCATCCGGTCGACGCCATGCTGCTGTGGCAGCCAGTGCTCAAGGGCGCCCAGCACCTGACCCAGTTCCTGCGCTTGCGCCTGGCCGGCGTACTGCTGGCTGAGGGCGACAATAGTATCCATGGCGGCACCCAAGGGTTGCGCGAGGCCCTGCAGGCCGGCCAGGCGCTGGAAATCGCCGGCTACGAACTGGCGCCGCAACTGGCCGCCACGCTCGAAGCACTCGCGCTCGATACGCTGGCGCCGGCCTGCCGGGTCGACTGGCTCGAGACGGTGTCCGCCCCTGGTCAGGATGCGGCGCCCGGGGCTGCGCGCGCGGCCGCGGCCTGGCAGGAGGCCGGGGTCGACGTGCGCCTTCATACCGTCCAGTGCGCACCATTCTGGGCCACCTCCGAAATCACCGAGAATGTGACCTGGCTCGATACCAGCTTGGCGGCACTGCAGGAGCGCCTGCATGAACATTGACAGCCCCGCTACCCGGCCACTGGCCCAGGCCGCCCAGTGCGCCGCGCTCGACGAGCGCGCACTTTCGTTCGACTGCGGCGGTGAGCGCCTGTACGGCATCCTGAGCCTGCCGGCGGCGCCGCACCCGGGCAGCCGGCGCGGCGTGCTGGTGGTGGTGGGCGGCCCGCAGTACCGCGCCGGCAGCCACCGTCAGTTCACGTTGCTGGCGCGCAGCCTGGCTACGGACGGGATTGCGGTGATGCGCTTCGACTACCGCGGTATGGGCGACAGCTGCGGCCAAGCGCGGCCCTTTGACAGTATCGAGGACGATCTGCGCGCCGCGATCGACGCTTTTCTGGCGGCCAGTCCCGGACTCGATGAAGTGGTGTTGTGGGGACTGTGCGATGCCGCTTCGGCAATCGGGATGTATGCCGCGCGCGATCCACGCGTGGCCGGGCTGGTGTTGCTCAACCCCTGGGTGCGAACCGAGGACGGATTGGCGCGCGCCACCCTGCGCCATTACTACCGCGCGCGCCTGCGCGATCCGGCATTCTGGCGGCAGTTGGCGCTTGGGCGCTTTAACTGGCGCGCTTCGTTTTCGTCGCTGCTGACGCTGACCCGGCGCGCCACGCGCACGACTGCGACCGCAGCGCCGGCCCTGATGTCGCTACCCGAGCGCATGCATGCCGGCCTGGCCGATTTCCGCGGGCAGGTGCTGCTGGTGGTGGCGGGGGCCGACCTGACCGCGCGCGAGTTTTGCGACCTGGCCGATACCAGCGCCCACTGGCAACGGGTGCTGGCGCCGCCGCGCGTGACGCGGCGCCTGATCGAAGAAGCCGATCACACCTTTTCGCGCCGCGAATGGCGCGATCAGGTCGCGCGCTGGACCGCCGACTGGCTGCGTTCCTGGTAAGGCGTTGTTAGCGGCGGCAGGCGCCGAAGTCGTCGAATGCCCCATACACACGCGCCGGCATGCGCGTGACACCACACAGGCCGGCTAGCTGCGCGCTGCCTCCTGCGCTGTCCGCCGCGCGCAGCGGCGCCGCGCCGGCCCAGGTGAAATTGCCCTGCGCCGGCGCAGCGAACAGTGCACGCACCGGATGCCAGCCCAGGTAAGACTGCCAGATCGAGGCGCTTCGGTTGTCCTGCAGCCGCAGCAAACCATCATCGCGGCTGCGGATCGCACCATCGACCAGGTTGCCGTCGACCAGGGCGCTGCTGGTCGGGTAGCGTACCTCAATGCCGCCGGTGTCGATCAGCGTGTTGTCCTCGATGCGGCTGTTGGCCGCGCTGTTGAGATAGATGCCGGCATCCGAGCAGCCTACGATCAGGTTGGCGCGGATCACGCTGTCATCCTGCTCGGTGATGCAGCGCCCGTCGCGGCAGACTCGCTTGCCGGTGCCCCCGCCGCCGAGCGACAGGCCGACCCGCTGCCCGGCCGTGCCTGGCGCCGTGGGTTCGCACCAGACCAGGTTACGCTCGAACAGGTTGGCGCTGCCGCCGCCCTTGGCGAACGCGCCGTAGCTGACCCGGTTGCCGCCGAGCTTGATGAAATTGCTGATCACATTGCCGCGCACGGTCCAGCCGCTGGCAGCGACCAGGTCGATCGGCGTCACTGGCCTGGCAGTCGCGCGCGGTCCCGGATTCGACAGGGAATTATCCTGAATCAGGCCCTGGTCAGGGAAACGTCCCTTGACACCATTGATCTTGAAGTGCGCATTGAAGCCGTCGAGACGGTTGTTGACGGCAGAAAAACCACTGGCTGCGCCGACCACGTGGAAGGCGTGTTCGCAGTCCTCGGCGCGGCGGCAAGCCCCGCGCAGGGTCAGGTTCTCGAAGCGCCAGTACGGTGCTGCGACCTTGATCGCGACCATCACCTCCGACAACAGGTCGACACTGCCCGGCAGCGCGGCGCGCACCACCACCGGCGCTTCTGCAGTGCCGGGCCGGCTGGCTGTCAGTGAGCTGCCCTGGATAGAGTAGGCGCCGGGCGCCAGCGTGATCACCGTGCCCGGTTCAGCGCGCGCCATGGCGGCGCGCAGCGCAGCGACGTCGTATACGATACCGGCCGCCGGGCCAGCGCTTCCCGCCGCCTGCGGCCGGGCGCCGATGGCGAGGTCATCAAGCGCCGGTGCGGACGTCGCGCCGCGATCCAGCGCAAGCAGGCTGGCGCTGACATACTGGCCAGCGCCGACGATCAGGCGATTGTGGCCGCTGCTGCGCTTTTCGATATACGGCGCCAGCGCGCGCGGTGTGATGCCGGCGCGTTCGAGTGCCAGCAAACCCGCTGCCGCTGCGCAAGCGCCCAGCACCGCAGCAGCGAGCGCCAGGCGAAGAGCCATCCTCATGCGCTGGTCTTGACGCCGTGCCGGCTCATCAGGTCGTACATGGTCGGGCGGCTGATGCCCAGCATTTCAGATGCCTTGACGATATTGCCGTCCACCCGTGCCAATGCGCGCACAATGGCCGCGTGTTCGGCCTCGTCGCGCACCTGGCGCAGGTTGAGCGGTTCTTCAGGAGCGGCGTCGCCCTCGGGCAGACCGAGGTCGTCGGCCACGATGGTCGGGCCGTCAGCCATGATCACCGCGCGCTTGACGCAGTTTTCCATCTCGCGCACATTGCCGGGCCAGCCATAGGCTTCGATGGCGGCGATCGCGTCGGGTGCGAAATGCAGGGTCGGACGCGATTCCTGAGCGCAGAACTTGTTCTTGAAATGATGCGCCAGCAGCGCCGCATCGCCCTGGCGGTTGCGTAGTGGCGGAATGGTGACCACGATCTCGGACAGCCGGTAGTACAAGTCTTCGCGGAAGCGTCCGGTGCTGCACAATTCCTTGAGCTTCTGGTGGGTTGCGCAGACGATGCGCACGTCGACCGCGATTTCCTCATGGCCGCCGATGCGTTCGATCACGCGCTCTTGCAAGAAGCGCAGCAGCTTGGCCTGCAGCGCCATCGGCAGATCACCCACCTCGTCGAGGAAGAAGGTGCCGCCGTGGGCCAGTTCGACCTTGCCCTTGGTTTGCTTGGCCGCACCGGTAAACGCGCCCTTTTCATAGCCGAACAATTCGCTCTCGAGCAGGTTCTCGGGGATCGCGGCGCAGTTGATCGCCACGAAGCGCCCCTTGGCGCGCGGCGACAGTGCATGCACCGCGCGCGCCAGCACTTCCTTGCCGGTGCCTGATTCGCCTAGCAGCATGACCGACGCCGAAGTCGGTGCCACCTTCTCGATGTTGCGGCACAGTTTGAGCATGCCGGCATCGCGGCTGATCACCCCCGCCATCGGCGAGTCGGCCTGGGGCAACTGCATCCGACGGTTTTCCATCTGCAGGTTGTACAGGAAGAACGCGCGCTGGATGACCAGGTTGAGTACCTCGGGTTCGCAGGGCTTCTGGTGGAAGTCATAGGCGCCCATCGCGATCGCCTTGACCGCATTGACGCGCTCCTGGTTGCCGGTCAGGACGATCACGCGGGTGTCGGGCGCCAGCGCCAGGATTTGTTCCAGCGTCGCCAGGCCCTCGGTCGAGCCGTCCGGGTCGGGCGGCAGACCCAGGTCCATCGTCACGACCGCCGGCTCATGGCGGCGGATTTGCGCCAGCGCGGCTTCGCGGTCGCCTGCGACGATCACGTCATAGGCATCGAAACTCCAGCGCAGCTGCGTTTGCAGGCCCGGATCGTCCTCGATGATCAACAGTTTCGGTTTGTTCTGGGTCACGCTTAATCCTTTTGTCAAGCCGCGCGATCAAGGGCGGCAGTGCCGGTACCAAGGTCACGATGCAGCGGCAGGGTGACAATAAAAGTGGTTCCAACCGAGGGCGTGCTTTTCAATTCCAGCGCGCCGCCCAGTTCGTTGATGTATTCGCGGCTCTCGAACACGCCGATTCCCATGCCGGCCGCTTTGGTCGATTCGAATGGCTTGAACAAGCGCTCGCGAATGAAGTCCTCGGTCATGCCGACGCCGGTGTCAGCCACCGTGATCGCTACCTGACCGGCCTTTCGCCGGATGCCGACGCTGACCTGACCATTCTTGGGCGTGGCTTCGATCGCGTTCTGGATCAGGTGGCCCAGCACGCGCTCGAGCCGTTCGCGGTCCGCCAGCACCGACAGGCCGTGGTCCTCGATATCGAGCACCGGCTGAGGTTCGAACGCGCTCTTGAGAGCAATTGCCTGACGCGCCACGGCCTCAACCGCCAGCGGTACCGGGCGCACCGGCGCATCATTGCGGCTCAGCTTTTGCAACATCATCTTCATCTTCTGGATCGAGTGCGTCACGGTATCGAGCATATCGCGCTGAAATTCGGGATTATCGCGGTGCTTCTCGGCATTGGCATTCATCAGCGACAGCTGGGACACCAGGTTCTTCAGATCGTGCACCACGAAGGTCGACATGCGGTTGAACGACTCGAACTGGCGTGCCACCATCAGCTCGTTGGCAGCATCTTGCTGCGCCAGGTAACTGGCGGCCTGACTGCCGGCAATCTCGAGCAGGTCGAACACTTCCCAGTTCAGCGCCACGGGACTACGCGCCTCCTGCAACACCACGAAGCCAAACAGTTTTGCATGCATGATCAAGGGCACCACCAGCCACCCACGCGGGAATACCTGCAGCCATGCTGGCAGTTCGAGTTCGCCGTATTTCTCGGGCAAGGCCCGATACTCGCGCAGGTCGATGATCCATTGGGTAGTCTCCAGGAAGCGGCAGAAATTCGATTCGAGCGGCTCGACCGCGATGCTCGAGGCCTGCCAGCCGGCCACGGGCTGAAAACCTGCGCCGCCACCTTCGCCCTCGCGGCGCTGCCATAGGACACCGCCCGGACTTTCGACCAGGGCAGCGACTGCCTCGATCGCGCGCCCGCCGATGTTGGTGCTGTTCTCGGACAGGGTGCGCGTGAAGCGCATCCATTCCTCGCGGTAGTCGTAACCATAACTGTAAAAATGCTTGCTGACGAAGACCTTGAGCCAGGCACGGAAGGTGCCTGAGAATAGTATCCCGGCCAACAACAGCAAAGCACTGCACAGGAATGCCACCTGTATTACGCCGCCCCAGCTGCCGCCGAAATAGCGGAGGTAGTAGCCGGCGAAACCCATTGCCAGCAAGTACACGGCCGAGCCGAACAGAGCGGTCGAATGGAACATTACGCGCCGCGACAGTGCAAGCGCATTGCCGCGCGAGGTACCGCGCTTGACCGCAGTGCCGATCAGCGGCATGGCCAAAGCATTGACGATGCCACGCGCAGCCCAGGTGTCGTCGTGCATCTCATGGAACAGCATCGCCTGGCTGTACATGTAGAAATCGTAGACGAACATGGCGCCGATACCAAGGCATGCAAACTTGATGGCCCAGCGTTCCTGTATCGTCTTGTTGCGGTAGACCTGTTCGACCAACAACATGCCCAGCACTGCCTGACAAACACGTGCAGTCACACTCGGCAGGACACCGTTAACATTGATCATCAGGTCGGTGCGCAGCACGGCAGTCGCCACCAGCAAGATCAAGTAGACCGCCACACCGGCAAACACGGGTGTTTTCAGGCCAAGCGGCCAACGGCTGCGCGAATCGCGATAGTCGCCCAGGAAAAAAACCAGCACCGCACACCAGGCACCGCTGCGCAGAATTTCGAGCGTGTCGGTCCAGGCTGTCCATGGAGCCGAGCCGCTGAATGCTTCCCAAGCCAGCGCAGCCGACCAGAGCGTGGTCAGCGCACTCGCGATGACGATTGCCGCCACATGACTGCGTCCGCGCCAGATGGTCAGCAGGAGACCGATCAGAAGCAGGAAACCGACGGCGGCGACGCCGTAGCTATAGACGGCAATACTGGTCAACGTGCGCCATCCATGTAAGCGAGCATAGGAAAAATTCGATTGAAGCGCTGGGCAACCCGAGTCCGCACCCGAAGCGCATTCCTCAGCGACCGCTGCGGAACAGCACGACCTTGAGCGTATTGATCAGGACCAGCACATCAAGGAAAAGGCTGTTGTTCTTGACGTAATACAGATCGTATTGCAGTTTCTGTAACGCATCCTCGGCCGATGAGCCATATCCATAGCGCACCTGAGCCCAGCCGGTAATGCCCGGCTTGATGCTGTGACGCACATTGTAGTAAGGCACGACTTCAATCAGCTGTTCCACGAAGTATGCGCGTTCCGGACGCGGTCCGACGAACGACATGTCGCCCTTGAGTACGTTGAGCACCTGGGGCAATTCATCGATACGGGTCTTGCGCATGAAATTGCCGACGCGCGTCACGCGCGGATCGTTCTTGGCCGCCCACTGCGGCTTGCCGCCTTTTTCGGCATCGGCGCGCATGCTGCGGAACTTATGCACGCGGAAAATTTTCCCGTCCTTGCCCACTCGCTCCTGTGAGTAAAACACGGGACCGCGGTCTTCGAGCCACACTGCCATTGCCGCAGCCGCCATGATCGGCAGGGTCACGACCATGATCAGCGTGCTGCACGCCAGGTCAAAGCCGCGCTTCATGAAGGCACGGATGAAGCTCTGGTCAAAACCGCCGCCGAACACCAGCCAGCTTGGCTGCAGCGAATCGACCCGGATCTGGCACGTTTCGCGCTCGAAGAACGTGGCGGCATCGGTGACTTTCAAGCCTTGCAGCTTGCAATCCAGCAGTTGCTTGATCGGGAAGCTACCGCGTCGATTCTGCATCGAGACAACGATCTCCTGCACACCGTATTGCTTCGCAACCTTGACCAGCGAGTCGCCATCGTGCACTTTGAGCAGGTCAGCCGAAGGCACGCACATTTCTTCATTGGGGACCGGTATAAAGCCCGCGATATTGTAGCGATGGTAGCTGGCCTTGTTCTGAGCCAGGTCGCTGCATTCTTTGGCCAGCGGACCGCAGCCGAGGAACATGATACGCGACTGCATCAGGCGCAGCTCGGACGTCTTGAAAAAGATGATGCGTGCAATAAAGATACCGACCGCCGCCAGAGCGAACACAAGAAGAAGAATGCCGCGGCCGAAATACAGGTTGGGCGCGATGTAGAACACCAGGGTCAAGATCAGGAAGCCCATCAGGAAGGCAGGCATCAGCTTCATCAGGAAGGGATGGCGCAGGCCTTCGTCGAAATCGAGCTGGTACATGCCCATGGCGCTCATGCTGAAGCTGACCGCCACCGCAAAGGCGATCGCGGATGCCATGAAGTGATGAAACTGAAAAACTGTGACCGGCGCATCGATATCGAGGAAGCGCATAGCTGCACCCGCATAGGCCGCGCCCAGCAGGATCAATATCTCCACGAAAAGCAGGACGAATACAATCTTCGACACGTAGTGATTAGAGATCCGAAACATGATGTTCTCCAGAATTTATTTTTGCTTCACAACTCGCTGGATCGTAGGAGCGATCAACAGTTCTTGGGTGCAAGATTATTAATATAACAAAAGGCCATGGCCCGCGTTGAACACCAGAAGTTTCTTTATCACATAGTTATGCTTAAACCATGTCTAGAGGACTGGAATTCTCAACTAATGCGCCTACTAGGCACGAGTCTACGAGTACACGATGTATTCCGAATGAATTCAGACGTTATTAAACCGCTACTGTGTACCGGATGTAACACTATCGTGCAGTTTCGACATCGTTTTTTTCACATACTTTTGCTATTTTTTCAACATTTAATATAGCATGGAAACAGTATTGACTCAACGCCGCTTTATGGCCGCGTCGGCTTGATGCAACATGGATCACACCCTCAGGCGCGCTGTTCAACAAGGTAGAGGTGCCGTTGAAGGCTTGCTGAGGATGCAAACCAGCGATGACAAAAGGAAATTTTAGCACTGACTGAACATATTGAAGCGCAACGGACACCTATCGTGCGCCGCTCATAAATGGGCAATGTTTTTTATTGGAAACTTTTTGCATTAGATCTTCATCACTGCTGGTGCATTATCCGCACCTCGTGCAGCGTCCAGGTCAGACGGTGACTGTCGAGGTGTTTCGCTAACACCGATCATCTTGCGGAATACGTGTGGCATTGCAGCATCAAGGAGCAGGTATACCCCGATGACGATGGCTGTCACCAGTGGCGCCGCCATGACCCAGTACAGTGGGTATGGAAGAGCGGCACCGAAGCGCTGGTACAGTATCCAGGTAAGCATCAGCACCGGCGCATGCGCCAAGAACAGAAAGAAACTGTATTTGCTCATGTTCGCCAGCCACTGGCCGATACGGCTCGACGCCAGCAGCACGGTAGCTGGCCAGATCAGGAATGGTGCGATCAACCGCAGGTAGGTCGTGTTCGCGATCCCGAAATGTACAATCGCAGCACACGCCAGCAGGAATATCACCAGACAAGCCAGCGCGTAGCGGTCTAGCACACGAAGGTTCCATCCGCGCACGGCCGCCATTCCGCCCACATAAAACAGCACCGCCATCAGGTCGCGCAGCAACAGGGATCCATCGAGATTGGACATAAATACGCCCGTCACCAGCGCCAGTCCGGGCCAGGCGAAGCGGCGTAGCAGCCAACCGAACAGCGGCGCGAGCAATATCAGTATCAGCAAATCACGCAGGAAATTCAGCGGATAGTTGATAGGCGATGACGTCAAGCCAAATGCGGCGTTAATCCAGGTCATCGGTTCGAGCGGCCAGAGCTGGGACGACATCTCGATGCCTGCATACAGTTGCGCAGCCAAGACCAAGGGCAGCAGCGGCAGGTTGAATACGAGGAAAGGCAACAGAATAGTCCGTGCCTTCTTGCGCAACAACTTGGCTGGCGCGCGATCCAGAGCGGCGCCGAACAGCAGGAAACCGGAGATCACGGTCAGTACTGGCACGGTCGCACGGAAGACGGCGAGCTGAAAATACGCCTTCGTGACATCGAACCAGCCAGATCCAATCTCAGCCATGGGAACATATTGTGGGGTATGCAACACAACAACGCCAAAAATCATGACAAAGCGCAGCAAGGCAATACGGTAACGAATGTCACGGTCAGTATTCATGGGTGGCCTTGATGCATGCGTCTATCGGGGCGATGCGGTGTTGGAAATACGGTGTGACGACGCCACGACCGATGACGCCATACCATAACGACAACAATCATCGGTGTCAATTGTGCAAGAGCACATTTCCCGTGCGCTTGCGTCAGCCGCGCCGCCGCTCTGGACCGGGCTAGCGGATATGGACAGCCAACTTGAGAAGTGATTACTCGAAAAGATCTGGGGAAGACGTCATGACAACGACTTTAGTGGTGCGGCTGGCTGGAATCGAACCAGCGACCCTTGGCTTCGGAGGCCAATACTCTATCCACTGAGCTACAGCCGCGCTGGAGGTGTAGCGAAGAATACAGTCTTTTTGCAAATTCGTCCATTGTAAGCGGCCAAAAAAACCTGCATCAATACAAGATTACACTATAATAAGATGCTTAATAACATTTGCAGAAAACGCAAGTAATTCGCAGTGCCCCGTTGGCAGGTTTTTTTAATAGGATTAAGGAAATCATGAGCGACGCACACAACGAACACCAATCCCTTATTCGCACGCCAAAGCAGCTCGTCGTCGTCGTCGCAGGGTTCTTCCTGATTATCGTTCTCGGAATCATCCTGCTAGTCAGTTTCGTTACCAGCTTTTCCACCACGGGCGCTGGCACCGACAGCCAGAGCGCCGACGCCATCTCGGCCCGCATCCGACCAGTGGCCGTAGCAGGATTTACCCTGGTCGATGCCAATGCGCCACGCATCCTGCAGGCAGGCGCCGTCGTCTACGCCGCCACCTGCGCAGCTTGCCACGACAGTGGCATGGCCGGATCGCCGAAGATCGGCGATAACAGCGCCTGGGGAGCTCGCCTTTCCCAAGGCTACGATACGCTCGTCAAGCACGCCATTGAAGGAATCCGCGCCATGCCGGCAAAAGGCGGCAATCCAGACCTGGACAAACTTGAAGTCGAGCGCGCCGTCGTGTTCATGACCAACAAGAGCGGCGCCAGCTTCAAGGAGCCGGTCGAAACCTTACCAACGCCGGCTGCTGCGCAAGGGCCGATAGAAGCCGCTACTCCGGCAGCCTCCCCACCCGTCGCCAACATCCCCGCAAGCACGGTCGCACCTGTTATCGCTGGCAGCGATACCGGAAAGAAAGCCTATGAAACGGCTTGCATCGCCTGCCATGGCACTGGCATTGCAAATGCCCCCAAGCTCGACGACAAGGCTGCCTGGACCATACGTCTCGGCAAGGGTGCTGCTGTCCTATACGATCACGCGCTCAACGGCTTCGGCGCCATGCCCGCCAAAGGCGGCTCTACCCTTCCCGATGCTGAAGTCAAGGCAGCAGTAGATTTCATGACAGCCGCGGTTAAATAAAGCCGTAATCACCGCACCGCACAAAACACCATCCGTCAGTTTCGCTTGTCTTAAAGATCACTTGCGTTGTGAAGGCGCAACTCAGCAATAAATTATTTTGGGTCAGTGCTGGTGTCGACCGCTTGCGGCAATGATTGCCATCGAACCAAGGACTCATAACAGGATGCCATCCTGATTGGCGCAGCGCCGGTTTCTTCGTCCTCCTGAAAATCAACATTGATTCACATAATGCCGAGGCATCCGATGTTCTTTCTACGCCGGCAATGTCAATGCTGACGACGATTACCCAGGAATATTTTAATCAATGGCACCGACCGAGTTCCGGCTATCGCTCGAGGGCTATCGTTGGAATCGCCAATGGCGCATCGATTTGCAGAAAATTGATCGAATTCGACGAATGCAGACTATCGCGATATGAAGCGAGGCCGTATCCATATGTCGATGCAAGCCGGCAATATTTGGCGCCCAATCTGAATATGAATGCGCGCTGGGCCAGCCTCGAGCGCCGCGCAGATCTGCACAAGCTGCTAGATGCAACTGTCAATAGTGACGCCCAAAGAACTGTTGAAAAATCAATTCTGCAATAGCTTTCCGTGCCAGCTCCCTTGCAGGGAGACAGAGCTGGTGAAGTGAAGATCAGCCTTGTCGTGTGCTCTTGTCGACAGAGCAAATTGTTGCCATAAATCATGACTGATATCTTCGATATATGAGACTTTCTTATGCAGGAGAAAATTTCCTCCAGTCAAGAAAATTTTTATCAAGAATTTTTATCTGATTGAATGTTAATTGTATCACGCGCACCGTCACACAATTCTTTAAATAATTTCGACACAATGTTTCCCTAAGTCAATATTATTTGGTAGATAGTTTCGCGAGGTCGGAGATTCACGTATATGCACCACCCCATATTGGTTTGACGAATTACTCCTTTAGTCATACCGGTGTTCGCCGACTTTTTAAATTCTTTTCAGCCGACTTTTTATTTTCTTTAATACATCTAAACGCTGCCTATATATTTATTCCATAAGCAATATTTTAGACACATAAATGCATCAGAGAAATAGTTGCCTTTGCGTCCAAATACTTTTCGATTATTAAATATTGTCTTTCGGAACTGTCACAATTCGTTACAAACCCTTGTCCTTGGATATCGTATTCTTTAAAAACTTTCCATCAGGAACAAATTCCCATCGGAATCTTATACAGGACAAATCTCATGCAAGTGCTTCGCCAACATACTACTATCCGTCTCAGCGCCGCTCTATTGATGTCTTTGGCCAGCATCGGCAGCGCATCGGCAGCCACTCTGTCCGTAGGTACGGGTAAAGCCTACGCAACTCCCTGCGCCGCGTTCGCGAAAGCGAAAACTGGCGACGTCGTCGAGATCAACGGTAGCCAGACTTATAGTGGCGACGTGTGTGCCATCAGCGTTAGCGATCTCACCATTCGCGGCATCAACGGTCGTCCGAAGATTAATGCTGCCGGCAAGAACGCCCAAGGCAAGGGCACTTGGGTCGTCAAGAGCAATAACGTCAAGATCGAGAACGTCGAAATGTATGGCGCCAAGGTGCCGGATCGCAACGGTGCAGCGCTGCGGGTGGAAGGTGCCAACTTCACCCTGCTCTCGTCCTACCTGCACGACAACGAAAACGGCATTCTCAGCGGCGCCAACGCCAACAGTAATATCGTGATCGAGAACACCGAGTTTGGCTTTAATGGTTATGGCGATGGCAAGACCCACAACTTGTATATCGGCGCCGTGGCCAGCCTCACGTTCCGCTATAACTATTCGCATGATGCAAAGGTTGGCCATAACCTCAAGTCGCGCGCCAAGCTCAACACCATCAGCTATAACCGCTTCTCGAGCACGAGCAACAAGCCAAGCTATGAGATCGACCTGCCCAATGCCGGCACCTCGTATGTTATCGGGAATGTCATCCATCAACCCTCGAGTAATGCTAACGCCGTTATGCTGGCCTACGGCATGGAAGGCGCAACCAATCCGGGCCAGGATTTGTATGTGGTGAACAACACCTTCCTGAATGATGACAGCTCGCGTGGCACATTTGTCCAGGTCAGCAGCAAGGTGACAAAACCGGCTCTGATCCAGAATAATATCTTTGGCGGCACAGGCACGGTCAGCAACCAGACCACTGCCATTGAAAAAACCAATTTCCGTTCTGTCGCCCCAGGCTTTATCAATCGTGTGCTGTTCGACCTGCATCCGATTGCCAATGTGCTCGTAATCAACGCTGGCAGCGCGCCTGGCAAATCGGCCAGCGGCGTCGAGCTGAGCCCGAAAGCGCAATACAAGCACACGGCAGCCGGTGAGGCCCGTCCAGTTACTGGCGCACTGGATATCGGTGCTTATGAAACCGGTTTCGTAACCCCGTCTGCGCCTGCACCTGCGCCTGCGCCTGCGCCTGCACCTGCGCCGACGCCAGCACCGTCGACGCCGGCTACCTGGACCAAATGCGCCAGCTCGGGCGGCACCTGCTCCTTTACCGGCACCCGCCAAGTACGCTTTGGCGTGCCGGGCTTGTACAGCACCAAGACCATTACTGCATCGACCCCTTGCACCACCGCTGTTTTCGGTAACCCGACCAGCAACAGCGCCAGGGCTTGCAGCTACTCGAGCCTGGCGCAGTAAGCGCGTTGTTGTCGTTACGATGAACAAGGGCCGCTGACGCGGCCCTTGTTTTTCATGCGTTTACCGACACTTACCAGATGATCACGCGCTCTTTCGGCGCCAGGTACATCTTGTCGCCCGCCTTGACCCCGAACGCTTCATAGAAGCCCGGCTGGTTCTTCACCGTGCCGTTGGCGCGGTATTGCGCCGGCGAATGCGGATCGGTCTTGATCTGGGCGATCTGCGCCGGTTCGCGCATCTTGGCGCGCCACACCTGGGCCCAGCCCATGTAGAAGCGCTGGTCGCCGGTGAGCTTGTCGATCACTGGCGCCGGCTTGCCCTTGAGCGAGAGCTTGTAGGCCTTGTAGGCAATCGCCAGGCCCGAGTTGTCGCCGATGTTTTCGCCCAGCGTCAGTTCGCCGTTGACGTGGTAACCCGGCAGCGGGCTGAAGGCGGCGTACTGCGCGATCAGGGCCTTGGTCTTTTCGCCGAAACGCTTGCCGTCGGCCTCGGTCCACCAGTTGCGCATATTGCCGTCGCCGTCGTACTGCGAACCCTGGTCGTCGAAGCCGTGGCTGATTTCATGACCGATCACGGCGCCGATGCCGCCGTAGTTCACCGCGTCGTCGGCCTTGGCGTCAAAGAACGGCGGCTGCAGGATCGCGGCCGGGAACACGATCTCGTTCAGTTCAGGGTTGTAGTAGGCGTTGACCGTCTGCGGCGTCATGCCCCACTCGTCGCGGTCGATCGGCTTGCCGAGCTTGTTCAGTTCGCGGTTGTACTCGACTTCGCGCGAACGCATCACGTTGCCCACCAGGTCGTCGCGCTTGACGCTCAAGTCGGCGTACGCTTTCCACTTGTTCGGATAGCCGATCTTGGGCGTGAACTTGGCCAGCTTGTCTTGCGCTTCCTTCTTGGTCTCGGGGCTCATCCAGTCGAGCGTGTTGATCGAGTCCTTGTAGGCGGCCAGCAGGTTGTTGACCAGGACTTCCATGCGCGCCTTGCGCTCGGCCGGGAAGTGCTCTTTCACGTACAGCTTGCCGACCGCGTCACCCAGGCTCGATTCGAGCGTCGACACGCCGCGCTTCCAGCGTGGTTCCAGCTGCGGGATGCCGGCCAGCGTGGTGCCATTGAAGGCGAAGCGCTGGTCGACGAACGCTTTCGACAGGTAGCTGGCGTAGCCGTTCACGGTATGCAGCTGCAGGTAGGCCTGCCAGGTCGCCAGCGGCACCCGATTCAAGACTTCGACGAAGCCCTTGAAGAAGCTCGGCTGGCTGACGATCACGTAGTCGGTCTTGCCGGCGATGCCGGACGCGGCCAGCCAGGCGTTCCAGTCGAAGCCGGGCGCCATGGCGGACAGCTTCGCCAGCTCGACCTTGTTGTAGGCCTTGACCGGATCGCGGTTCTCGACCTTGGTCCACTGCACCTTGGCCAGCTCGGTTTCGAGTTCGACGATGGCCTTGGCCTGCTTGGCCGCATCCTTGCTGCCGGCCAGCGTCAGCATCTTCTCGACGTGCTGCTGGTACTTGGCGCGGATCTCGACCAGCTTGGCGTCGTCCGTTTTCAGGTAGTAGTCGCGGTCCGGCATGCCCAGGCCGTCCTGGTGCAGGTCGGCCACGTACCTGGTCGAATCCTTGGCATCCTGGTGGATGTAGAACGCCAGCGGCACCGTCACGCCGATGCGATTGAGCTGGGCGAACAGCGCCGGCAGCGCAGCCTTGTCCTTGACTGCATCGATGCGCGCCAGCTGCTCCTTGAGCGGGGCGATGCCGAGTTGCTCGAGGCGCGCTTCGTCCATGTAGCTGGCGTAGAAGTCACCGATCTTGCGCTCTTCGGTGCCGGCGCCGGCGTTCTTGTCGGCCATGGCGCGCTCGATGATGGCGCGCAGCTGCGGCTGGGTATTGTCGGCCAGCTGGTGGAAGGCGCCCCAGCTCGACTTGTCGGCCGGGATCGAGACGCTTTTCAGCCACTTGCCATTGACGTGCTCGAAGAAGTCGTCCTGCGCGCGCGCCGCCGGTTCGACGTATTGCAGCGCGATGCCGGTACTCAGGCCCACACTTTTTGCGGCGCTTTTTGCGCTGGCGCCGGATTGCGCCTGGGCCAGCGAGGCCACCAGCATCAGTGCTGCGGCGCTCATCAAATGTCGTTTCATGTTCTCTCCGTTCTATGATGGAAAAACGGGCCGGCCCATGTGGCGCCGGCCCGTTGCATGACTACTTGCTTACCAGACGGTGACGCGGTCTTGCGGCGCCAGGTACATCTTGTCGCCCGGCTTGACGTTGAAGGCCTCGTAGAACTCAGGCATGTTCGACAGCGAGCCGTTGGCGCGGAACTGGCCCGGCGAGTGCGGGTCGGTCTTGACCTGGTTGATCTGCTGGGCTTCGCGCATCTTCGAGCGCCACACCTGGGCAAAGCCCATGAAGAAGCGCTGGTCGCCGGTCAGGCCGTCGATCACCGGGGCCGGTTTGCCGTTCAGCGACAGTTTGTACGCCTTGTAGCCGATCGACAGGCCGGCGTTGTCGCCGATGTTTTCGCCCAGCGTCAGTTCGCCGTTGACGTTGTAGCCCGGCAGCGGGCTGAAGCCGTTGAACTGCTTGACCAGCTTGTCGGTGCGCAGCTTGAAGGCGGCGCGGTCGGCTTCGGTCCACCAGTCGCGCAGGTTGCCGTCGCCATCGGACTGGCTGCCCTTGTCATCGAAGCCATGGCCGATTTCGTGGCCGATCACGGCGCCGATCGCGCCATAGTTGACGGCGTCGTCGGCGCGCATGTCGAAGAACGGCGGCTGCAGGATCGCGGCCGGGAACACGATCTCGTTCATCGAGCTGCGGTAATAGGCGTTCACGGTCTGCGGCGTCATGCCCCACTCGGTGTGGTCGATCGGCTTGCCCAGCTTGGTGATGTTGCGGTTGTACTCGAAGGTCGAGGCGCGCATCATATTGCCGACCAGGTCGTCAGGCTTGATGGTCAGCTTGTCGTAGTCGCGCCACTTGTCCGGGTAGCCGATCTTCGGGGTGAACTTGGCCAGCTTGGCGCGCGCTTCCTTCTTGGTCTCCGGGCTCATCCACTCGAGCTTGTCGATCGACTGGCCATACGCCACGATCAGGTTCTTCACCAGCTGTTCCATGCGCGCCTTGCGCTCGGCCGGGAAGTGGTCTTGCACGTACAGTTTGCCGAGCGGCTCGCCGAGCGTGCCTTCAACCGTGGCCACACCCTTCTTCCAGGTCGGCTGCTGTTCGGTGACGCCGGTCAGCGCGGTGCCATAGAAGGCGAAGTTCTGGTCGACGAAGGCTTTCGACAGGTAGGGCGAATATTCGCGCAGCAGCTGCCATTCGAAGTACGACTTCAGGGTGGCCAGGTCGGTCTTGGCGATCACCTCGTTCAGGCCGCTGAAGTAGCTCGGCTGCGAAACGATGATGGTGTCGAGCTTGTTGCCCACGCCGGCCGCGCCCAGCGCGGCTTTCCAGTCGTAGCCCGGGGCCAGCTTGGTCAGCTCGGCAACCGTCATCTTGTTGTAGCGCTTGACCGGGTCGCGGTTCTCGACCTTGGTCCATTGCACCTTGGCCAACTCGGTCTCGAAGTCGACGATCGCCTTGGCCTGGCTTGCGGCGTTCTTTTCGCCAGCCAGCGCCAGCGTCTTGCCGACGTGCTGCTCGTAGGCAGCGCGGGTCTCGGCCATGCGCTTGTCGTCCAGGTTCAGGTAGTAGTCGCGGTCCGGCATGCCCAGGCCGCTCTGGCTGATGTAGGTGACGTGCCTGGTCGAGGCGCGCGCGTCCTGGCCGACATAGATGCCGTACGGGGTGGCGACGCCGATCCTGGACAGGTGCGCCGCCAGTTGCGGCAGGCCCTGCTTGTTCTTGAGAGAGCGGATCTTCGACAGTTCGGCCGTCAGCG
>Ga0265780_10000388_pt1 | contig 70083 bp, 57 predicted proteins | sample P1T30metagenome_FD_192432 | JGI IMG/M metagenome (GOLD analysis project Ga0265780, IMG submission 192432) | Plant litter microbial communities from East Loma Ridge, Irvine, California - P1 T30 | ecosystem: Environmental > Terrestrial > Plant litter > Unclassified | place: USA: California...
AAAATATGCTCACCGACGCCGGCTACGACGTAGTGGGCGAAGCCGCCAACGGCCAGCAAGCGCTGGAAATGGCGGTGGCCACCACCCCCGACCTCATCACCCTCGATGTGATTCTGCCCGATAATACTGGCCTCGACGTGCTCAAAGGCATCCGGGCGCAGCAACCCGATGCCAAAGTGGTGATGTGCTCGGCCGTAGGCCAGGAAACCATTGTAAACGAAGCCATTGAAAATGGTGCGTTGGCATACATCGTGAAGCCGTTCTCGGAAGAGCGCGTGCTCGAAATAGTAGGCGGCGCCCTCGACGGCGACGGCCCCCGCGCCTAAGGCTAGTCCGGTTGGTTCCGCCAAAAGGAAGGGCCAGCTTTTCCTGTTTTCGCCACATTGCTTTTTTGCGTTAATGTCTTCTTCTCTATCATTACTAAGTTCTTGTTGGCTGCCAGGGATAATTCCTGCTGGCTGGCGCGTGCTTGGCGAGTGCGGTACTAACGACGCAGGCAACCCGACTATTTCCGGCCTATGAAATCGCGTGACCAGGAATACCGGGAGATGTTCATGGCGGAGGCGCTGGAGTATTACGACGCCATGTCGCGGCACCTCAGCGAGTTAGAGCGTAATCCGCAGGACACGCCAGCGCTCAATGAGCTATTTCGGCTCATGCACAACCTCAAGGCTAATGCGCGAGCGATGGGCTTTGTGGATATGGGCGAGGTGGCGCACAAGATGGAGACATTATTCGGGCAGATTCGGGGCCAAGAGCGCACCTTCACCGGCTCGCTGGTGCCCCTGACGTTTGGGGCGGTCGACATGCTTGGCAACATGATTCGGGCCGTGGGCGCGGGCCAGGAAACGGGCGATGCGCACGTACTGCTCGACAATCTCGAACGCCTCATCCAAGGTCAGGAGCCAGAGCAGGCGGCCCCCGAGCAAACCACTGAAGAAGCGGATGCCGATGCCAGCCGCAAGCTGGAACTGTCGGACTTGGTGTACATCCCGGTTAAAAAGCTTGATAATCTGCTCAACTTGGTGGGTGAGCTGGTTATCGACCGCGACCGCATCCTGACGCTAGCCGCTGAACTGGGCAACGCCGCTCTGCAAACCACCGCTCAGCATTTGTTCCGCATTTCTGACGACTTGCAGTACTCCGTGATGGATGTGCGGCTGGTTGGGGCGGGCGTGTTGCTCAACAAGTTTCCCCGCGTGGTGCGCGACGTGGCTTCCGCCGAAAATAAACAGGTGGAACTCACGCTGGACGGCCAGGACGTGCAAATTGACCGCAACGTGTTGCAGCTCATCACTGATGCGCTGCTGCACATTGTGCGAAATGGCGTTAGTCATGGCCTCGAAGATGCCGCTACCCGCGTGGCGGCCGGCAAGCCTGCGGTGGGCCAATTGCGGATTTCGGCCCTCACCGAGCGCGATGACGTGCTCATTCAGGTGCAGGACGATGGGCGTGGTATCGATACGGAAGCCGTGCGTAAAAAGGCTATCCGTAAGGGCGTCGTGACGGCCGAGGCCGCTGCGCTGCTCGATGAGGAAGGCGTCTGGATGCTGCTGTTCGAGCCCGGCTTTTCGATGGCCGAAAAGATAACTGACATCTCGGGCCGCGGCGTAGGCCTTGATGTAGTGAAGCTGGCTATCGACTCGCTCGGCGGCCGGCTGCGCGTAAATTCGGAGTTGGGCAAAGGCACCACCTTTACGCTGGTGCTGCCCACTTCGATTGCCGTAAAAGGAGCCCTGCTAGTCGAACTCGACACCCGTGCCTACGCCGTGCCGCTGCTGCACACCGATACCGTATTGTCGTTAGAAAATGACGAGGTATTTGCCGTAGGCGGTCTGCTCATGACGCGGGTGCAGGACGAAAACGTGCCGCTGGTATCATTGCGCCACCTGCTCTATAGCGAAGGCAACGAGCCGCTGCCCCGCGCTACCCGCGCCGATTTGCCCGCTGATACTAGCCGCCAGCAAGTGCTGGTAGTCAGCTACAATAACCGCCGCCTAGGGCTGGTGGTCGACCGCTTTCTGCGCCAGCAGAGTATTGTGGTAAAGCCCTTGAGTAAGCCGCTGGATACGATAGACTTGTTTGGCGGGGTAACGCTACTGGGGAGTGGGCAGCTGTGCCTGGTGCTCGATGTGCCCGCCTTAACCAGACTGTTCTTAGCCAAACGACCCTGATTTTTAGCCTCTTTCTGCTCGCTTTCGTAATGTAACGCGCTGGCTTTGGCCACGCCTCTACGCCTGGAAATGTTATGAGTGTATTAATGAATGAACTAGAGCGTGATATTATTCGCGAAATTCTGAATATCGGGTTAGCGCGAGCGGCCGATAGTTTCGCGATAATTGCGCAGGAGCGGGTGCTACTCGAGGTGCCCAACCTCGACCTGTTGCCCAGCCATAACATTATCGAGCGCGTGCGCGACTACCAGACGCGCTACGTGGCTATCCAGAGCGACATTCGGGGTGATTTCAACGGCTCTACCTTCATGTTCTTTTCGGGACAGCATATTCAGCGGCTCTCGCGGGTGTGCCTGCGGATGCAGGTGCCCGATTCGTTGCAGCTCAACGAGTTGCAAGAGTCCTTGCTACTCGAAATCAGCAACATTATCACTGGGGCGCTGGTGACGCAGTTGGCGAATATCCTGAAAGCCAACATCTATGGAGCGCCGCCGCTGGCCCCAACCGGCGATTTGGGCGATGCGCTGCATAGCCTCATGCCCGACCCCGATGCATTACAACCGCTGATTTTCTCGGTTATCACGCAGTTTTCTGACAAAGACAATTCGGTAGAACTGCCGCTCATGCTGTTTTTTGACCGGGCTACTTTTGAGAAAATTCTGGAAATCATTCGCACCTACGACTTTTTGGGCAAGACGCAGTCGGCGGCTTAGCTCAGCACGATAGCCCCTAAACGCCTTTTTTTAACCTCACCAAGCGCCTCGCGCTTGGTGTTATTTTTTACCCGTGTCAATCGATACTCGCGCGCAAAAAATTGCCAATTTTGACCCTAATGCCCCCGGCGACGTAGCGGGCGGCCTTTTCGGCTTGCCTTTTACCCCCGAAGACGCCCAGGTAGTAGTAGTGCCCGTGCCTTGGGAAGTAACTGTGAGCTACCGCGCCGGCACCGCCCAAGGCCCCGAAGCTATCCGCGAAGCCTCGCTGCAAGTGGACCTCTACGACCCAGACCTACCCGACGCCTGGAAGCTCGGCCTAGCCATGGAGGAAGAGGACGAGGCTATTGCCGAACTCAGCCGCAGCCTGCGCCCGCTGGCCGCCGATTATATCGGCTGGATTGAAAACGGCCAGCCCGCCGAGGGTGGCGGGCAGCACGGCTTGGCACCCGCTCGCGTCAATGCCGAAGGGGATAAGCTGATTCAATGGCTCAAGCAAAAAACCGGCGCGTTGCTCGATGCGGGCAAGACCGTGGCGGTACTCGGCGGCGACCACAGCACGCCGCTGGGCTTTATGCAGGCGCTGGCCGAGCGCAACCCCGACGGCTTCGGCATCCTGCAATTTGACGCGCACTGCGACTTGCGGCCGGCCTACGAGGGCTTCAAGTACTCGCACGCCAGCATCATGTATAATGCCCTGCAACTGCCGCAGGTGAAGAAACTGGTGCAGGTCGGCATTCGGGACATGTGCCAGCAGGAGGCCGACCTCATCGAGCATTCGGTGGGCCGGGTCGCCATTTTTGGGCAGCGCTTCCTGAGCGAGGAGAAATTCGCCAAGAAGTCGTGGAAGAAAGTGTGTGGCAAAATCATCGCCCAACTGCCTCAGAAGGTGTACATCAGCTTCGACATCGACGGGCTCGACCCCAAGCTGTGCCCCGGCACCGGCACGCCCGTACCGGGCGGCTTGGAGTACGAAGAAGCCACGTACCTGCTACGCCAAGTAGTGCGCTCGGGCCGTACTATTATCGGCCTCGACCTCAACGAAGTAGCGCCCGGCGACACCGAGTGGAACGGCATCGTGGGTGCCCGCCTGCTCTACCAGCTTTGCAACTGGATGGCCGTATCGCAGGGCCGCTTGGCGGCAAAAGGCACGGCCAAGGAGAGCGCCAATTAATCTTTCACCAACACCAAAACACCCGCCGCTATGGTTAAGCTGCTTATCAAGTTTATTCTCACCGCCGTGCTCACGTACGGCTTGGCCCGCGTGCTGCCCAACGTGCACCTCGGTGGGGTAGAAAGTGCCGCTATTCTGGTTATCGTAATGGGCCTGCTCAATGCCACCGTTAAGCCGATTCTTAAGCTCATTGGCTTCCCGATTACGGTGCTCACGTTGGGTATTTTCCTGCTCGTTATCAACGTTATTATCGTGAAGCTAGCCGACTACCTGATGAGCAGCTTCTCCGTTGATGGCTTCTTGAGCGCCTTGATTTTCAGTATCGCGCTCTCGCTGGTAACCAGCGTGGTCGATATGATAGTTGATTAGATTCACCAAGTGTCACCAAAAAGCGGCCGCTGAACTCATGGTTCGGCGGCCGCTTTTTGGTTTAAACAGATTCTTGGACCATCGGCGGCTGTAGTAGCCGCTTTTGCTGCGCACGCCGCCTTTGCCATAGCCACCAGCCACCCGCGCCTAGCAGTACGAAAGGCCAGAGGTTGATGGCTCCGACAAATAACAATGTTAACAATTGCCAGCCACCGTAAAAGGCTTCCACGGTGCGGCTACCCAGCGACACCACTGGCGCACTTGGCACCGCCTGGGGTAGGGGCTGGTAAAGCGTGAGGGTGATGGTAGAATAAGCCACTTCGCTATTCAGCGTTTTGAGGCGGCTTTCGGTGGCTTTGATTTCCTCGCGGACCTCGCCCAGCTTTTCTTCGATGTCTAAAATATCCTTGATTTTCTGCGCTTTATTGAGCAGAGTAGTGTATTGCCGCTCTACGGCGCGCTTGGTTTGGAGGCGGGCCGTCATGTCGGCGTGCTCGGCGGTTACGTCATTCGTGCTGAGTTCTTTCTTCTCTACCGTGCCTAATCCAGCTAAGCCGCTCATCAGCAATTTGAACTGCGCTGGCGGCACCCGAATGGTCGTTTCCTGCCGCCACTCGCCGTCGGCGTGGTTTTCGGTGGCGGCGCTTAGGTAGCCGCCGCTACGGCGTACCAAGCTATCGAGGCGGGCAGCGGCGCGAAGCATATCAAGCGTTTTGAGCCGCACTTCGGCGTGGTAAACGAGCAGCCGCCCAATTGGTGTAGCGGAGCCAGCCGTAGGCCGCGCGGCGACAGTGTCCTGCGCAATGGCCTCCGGTGCGCTCAGCGGCGGCGGGGCCGATGAAACAGGAGCTTCCCTCAAATAACTTGGCTTTACTGACTGGGCGCTCTCAGCTTTTTCGGACGCCCGCTGGCAGCCCCATTGCATACTAGCCGCCAGCCCAATAGCAAACCATTGATACCTTTTCATACCTGGAAATAAAAGAGGTGGGAGAGTAGGGTAGGCCGTACTGGACGCTTGCCAAGGCAGTCTGCCTACCCTTAGCAGATGCCGCTGCATCCAGAAATGCACATTACACCTGCTCGGGGTGGCGCAGCCGCCACCGCCGCCAGCCCCAGGTGCCGATACCACCCAGCACTAGAAGCGGCCAAATGTTGGTCAGCACTACGGCAATGCTCAGTATCACCGACCAGCCGCGATAGAAAGCGACTTGAAACTGCGGGGCAAAAGCGGGCTGCGGCTCGTCGGTATCGGTAGCCGAAAGCGGCTGATAATAGCGCAGCAGCAAGGTGGCCCAAGTGCTACGCGCCCCAAACTGCTGGAGCTTAGCTTGGTCAGTGGCCAGGTCGGCCTGTAGCTGGCTGGCCTGAGCCTGAAGGCGGCTAGCGGCTTCTTTGTTAGTAGTTTGGGCTAGCTGCTGCTGGTACTTAGTCGCTGTGGCTTGCTTCGAGGCGAGGTTTTTAGCCGTCTGCAAGAGGTCGGCCGTTACGTCGGCCGAGGCTACGTCTTTATTCTCGACATGGCCGAGCTGCCCCAGCGCCGTTACCAGCGCTACAAACTTGGCGGGCGGTACTTTGATGGTCATTTCCTGGCGGTGCTGGCCGTCGGCACGGGTTTCGTGGGCCGTGCCCAGGTAGGCATCGTTCTGCTCTAGCAAGCGGTTGATGCTCGTCGTGGTTTGGTTGAAATCAACTACGGCTAAATCCAAGGTGCCTTGGTAGACGATAGTGCGCGGCGGCTGCGCAATCAACGTAGCCGGGGTCGCTGGGGCAACGCTGGTATCAGTGGCTGGCATCGGCGGTAGCGCGGTATTTTTTGCCTCAGCACCAATGGTTTGCGAAGGAGAATCCGTAGCTACTTCGTCTTGGGATGTGCTGCACCCCGCCAGGGCCAGCCCGAGTAGGGCCGGATAAATCAGGCGTTTCATCAGAAAAAAGAGGGGAAAGCTGGATGTGAAGGAAAACAGCTGCGCAGCTGTGTCTTTATCCAACTTCCCCCGCCGGGTAACCCGATGGGTAATTAAAAAAGCTCGGCCTTGACAGACCGAGCTTTTAATTCTAACACTAATAGATGAAGTCCAAAATGCGCTCCATCAATTGATTATCACGCAATACTACACCCGACGAATATCCGCGCCGATAGCGTTCAAACGCTCATCAATATTTTGATAACCGCGGTCAATCTGCTCCACGTTGAGGATGGTGCTCTTGCCATCGGCGCTGAGGGCGGCAATCAGCAGCGCCACACCGGCCCGGATATCGGGCGACGACATGGTGATGCCGTGCAGGTCTTTGTTGCGGTCGAGGCCGATAACGGTGGCGCGGTGCGGGTCGCAGAGGATGATTTGCGCGCCCATGTCAATGAGCTTATCCACGAAGAACAAGCGCGACTCAAACATCTTCTGGTGAATGAGCACCGTGCCCTTGGCCTGGGTGGCTACCACGAGGATAATACTCAGCAAATCAGGCGTGAAGCCCGGCCACGTGTGGTCGCTCACTGTGAGGATGGAACCGTCGAGGTAGGTCGCAATTTCGTAGCGCTCCTGCGCCGGAATGTAGATATCATCGCCCCGAAACTCTAGCTGAATACCCAGCTTGCGGAAGGTGTCGGGGATGATGCCCAACTCCGGAATCTGGCAGTCCTTGATGGTGATTTCGGAGCCCGTCATGGCCGCGAGGCCAATGAAGGAGCCGATTTCAATCATGTCGGGCAGCATGCGGTGCTCGGTGCCGCCGAGGCTTTGCACGCCTTCAATGGTGAGCAGGTTCGAGCCGATGCCTTGGATATTAGCGCCCATGCGCACCAGCATCCGGCAAAGCTGCTGCAAGTAAGGCTCGCAGGCGGCGTTGTAGATGGTGGTGGTGCCCTCGGCCAGCACGGCCGCCATCACGATGTTGGCGGTGCCAGTTACGCTGGCTTCGTCGAGCAGCATGGAAGCTCCTTGCAGCTTGCCCTCAACGTGCAGGCGGTAGAAGTCAGTACCTTCCATGGTGAGCTGGGCACCGAGCTTTTCGAGGCCCACAAAGTGCGTATCGAGCGGCCGGCGGCCGATTTTGTCGCCGCCCGGTTTGGGTAGCTGGGCACGGCCGTAGCGGGCCAGCAGCGGCCCGAGCAGCATCACCGAGCCGCGCAGCTCGCGGGCCTGGGCCACAAACTGCGGCGTATCGAGGTAGTCAATACGCACGTCCTCGGCCTGAAAAATATAGGTATCGGGGCCGAGCTGGCCCACTTTCACGCCCAAGTCGCGCAGCAGCTCAATGAGCTTGTTCACGTCCCGAATATTGGGCACGTTGCTGATGGTGATGGGCTCGGGGCTGAGCAGCACCGCGCACAGAATCTGGAGCGCCTCATTCTTAGCCCCTTGGGGAATAATTTCCCCTTGCAGCTTCCGTCCGCCGCGCACTTCAAATGCAGCCATTTCTATTCAATTATCAAGTAACAAGGAACAATTATCAAGTGGGTAAGCCTCAAAAAAGCCCGACCAATTGAGCCGCAAAGCTACTGCGGCGGCTGCTGAGGCTCGGAGCGAAATTTCTTGCCGCGCTTTTTATCACGCTTTTTACCGTTGCCGAAGCTGTTGCCCTGGCCCTGATTTTGGCTCTCGGGGCGGTCGGTGCGGCGCTCGCGGTTGTCGCGGCCTTCGGGGCGGCTGCTGGGCTGGCCGCTGGCGGGGCGCTGCGTGGTAGGCGTAGTGGCGGGTAGGTTCGCGAGTTCAAATAAACCCTGGTCGGCCACAGCCTGCGCGTCGAGCTTCAGCTGCCCGCCCGACAACTCGGCCAAATGCCGGATGATGGTCACATCCTTGGCGTTTTCCTTGTTGTGCTGACGGTACAAAAACTTCATGGTGCGCCCGATTTGCACGGCCGCTAGCTCGCGCTCGGTAGTATCTTCGAGCGTCAGCGCCTTGGCTACCAAGGCTTCGACGCCGCGGCCGTAAGCTTTCAGCTTTGGAGCTTGGCGAGGATATTCCATGCGCTTGGGCCGGGCCATGTGCAGGCGCGGGGCGGTCAGCGGCACGGGTGCGTCGAGAGCTACGTCTTCGCCAGCTAGGGCGTGTACGTGGCTCCAGAGGCGGGTTTGGATGTCGGGCTGGTCGCGCAGGCTTGGGCGCAGGCGCAGCATCATCTGCACGATGCCGGCGGCACGGCGTGTGCGCTCGGCTACGTCCTCAATTTGGGCCAGGCCCTGGATGAGCGCGTAGGTGCTTTGCCCATATTCGCGCACCAGCAGTTGCAGGTGAAAGGGCAGTTGGGTGGGTATTTCTTGCATTGATTTATAATTATTTAGCGCAGAGTTTCGCGGAGTTGGCAGAGTTTCGCAGGGCCGGATTAGATTAACTCTGCGTAACCCTGCCAACTCCGCGAAACTCCGCGCTATAGCACTCGCAGCTTGGCAAAGCTCAGCAGCAAAGTTTTCTCGCCCACCTCGTCAAACAGAATAATCGCCTTCACGGTGCCTTGCTGTTTTTCCAGCGTGGTTACCTGGCCGAAGCCGAACTTGGGGTGTTCGACGCGCTGGCCGGCTTGCAAGTTACTGGTGTCGGAGGGTTTGAAGTCGGCCGGGGCCACGTACTTGGTCGGCGTCTGCTTACGGACGGGGGCGGCCACAAGGTTCGAGCGGCGCTCAAATACGTGCTGCACCGGCGACTCGCCGATGGCTGGGCCAGACGCAAATTTAACGTTCAGGTATTGCGGGTCAATTTCATCCAGGAAGCGCGATTTCTCGCAGCTGCGCAGGTTGCCCCACTGGTAGCGCGAGGTAGCGTAGCTGAGCGTCAGCTTCTTCTCGGCTCGCGTGATGGCCACGTAGAACAGGCGGCGCTCTTCTTCGAGGTCGGCCCGCGAGGTTATCATCATCTGGCTCGGAAAGAGGTTTTCTTCCAGACCTACGATGTATACGTTGCGGAATTCCAGACCTTTAGCTGAGTGAATCGTCATCAGCGTCACGGCTTCGCCTTCCTGGGCGGCGTCTTTCAGGTCGGAGTCGGTGACGAGGGCGATGTCCTGCAAAAAGGCGCCCAGCGACTTGTCTTCGCGCTCGTGGTCGTCGGTATATTCCTTGATGCCGTTGAGCAATTCCTGAATGTTCTCGTAGCGCGACAAGCCCTCAATGCTCTTGTCGGCGTACAATTCCTCAATCATGCCCGAGTTTTTGGCAATGAATTTGGCCGCCTCAAACGCGTCTTCCTTGGCTGCTACGGCGGTGTAACTCTTAATTTTTTCGGCAAAGCCCACCACCGGGTTACTCACGCGAGCTGGCAAAAACTGCTCGGCATTGCTCACCACTTCCCAAATGGTATGGTTGGCTTCCTCGGCCACGTTTATCAGCTTGCTGATGGTCGTGTCGCCGATACCGCGCTTGGGGTAGTTGATAACGCGGCGTAGCGCCTGCTCGTCATTTGGGTTTACCGTAAGGCGCAAATACGCCACTAAGTCCTTGATTTCCTTGCGCTGGTAGAAGCTTAGACCGCCGACAATCTTGTACTTGATATTAAGCTTACGCAGGGCTTCTTCCATTGCCCGGCTCTGCGCGTTGGTGCGGTAGAGGATGGCAAAATGGTCGTAATTCAGGCGCTGGTTCATCTTGTCCTCGTAGATGGACTGTGCGATGAGCTTGCCTTCCTCGTTGTCGCTGGCGGCTTTAATTACCTCAATCAGGTTACCGTCCTCGTTTTCCGAGAATACATTTTTGCGCAGCTGCTCCTGGTTGTTTTTAATAACCGAATTAGCCGCCCACACTATGTTTTTGGTCGAGCGGTAATTCTGCTCTAGCTTGAAAACGTTGAGCTCCGGATAGTCTTTCTCGAAGTTGAGAATGTTGGAAATATCCGCGCCGCGGAAGGCGTAGATGCTCTGTGCATCATCACCTACTACGCAGATATTCCGCTCCTTAGCCGCTAGCTTGCGCGTGATGAGGTACTGCGAATAGTTGGTGTCCTGGTACTCGTCCACCATCACGTACCGGAATTTATTCTGGTACTTATTCAGAATATCGGGGTGGTCGCGGAACAGTACGTTGGTTTGAAACAGCAGGTCGTCGAAGTCCATTGCGCCGGCCTTGAAGCAGCGCTGCTGGTACTGCTGGTAAATAATCCCGATTTTGGGCCGCAGCGCCGCCTCGTCATCCTGCCGAATCACGGGGTCATTGACGTACTGCGTATGCGAAATCAGCTTGTTTTTGGCCGCCGAAATACGGCCCAGCACCGTGCTGGCTTTGTAGAGCTTGTCGTCCAGCTCCAGCTCCTTCACAATCTGCCCAATGAGGGTCTTGGAATCCTGCGTGTCGTAGATGGTGAACGAGCGCGGGAAACCGATACGCTCGGCCTCAGTGCGCAGGATTTTGGCAAAAACGGAGTGGAAGGTGCCCATCCACAGATTCTTAGCATTGGGGCCGACTACCTTTTCGATACGGGCGCGCATCTCCTTGGCGGCCTTGTTAGTGAAGGTGAGGGCCAGGATGTTGAATGGGTCCACGCCCTTTTCGAGCAGGTGGGCAATGCGGTAGGTGAGCACCCGGGTTTTGCCCGAGCCGGCACCGGCAATAATCATGCAGGGGCCTTCCGTTTGGAGCACGGCGGCGGCCTGCGAGGGGTTTAGGAGCGCGTTGTAATCTAAAGCCATTACGAAGAGGCCGCCGGAGGGCGGCTAGCTGACAAAGATAAGTTGGGGGGCGGGAGGGCGGTATCTTTGTGCTACCGTTTTTAGCGCGGGGCCGCCACCCGCTTAGCAGCCTTTCTAACCGCTTTTAGCCGTCGATAAATTCGCCCAATAGTCATGATTGTTATTCAAAATACCGTTATCTCCGACGACGTAGCCGATAACTTCTTCGTCTGCAACCTCGATGCCTGCAAAGGCGCCTGCTGCGTAGAGGGCGACCTCGGCGCGCCCCTGGAGCTGGAAGAGTTGGAGATTCTCAAAAATGAGTACTCCAAAATCGCCCCTTTTCTCACCGAAGCCGGCAAGGCCGCCATTGCCGAGCAGGGCCTCTATATCGAGGATTGGGAGGGCGATTACAGCACCACGACCATCAACGATAAGGAGTGTGCCTACGCGCTCTACGACGAGCGCGGCATCCTGAAATGCGGCATCGAGCAGGCTTACTTGGCGGGCGCAACGGACTTTAAAAAGCCGATTAGCTGCCACTTATACCCAATTCGGGTTACGAAATACGAGGGCTTTGAGGCGCTCAACTACGACCGTTGGGACATTTGCTCGCCGGCCTGCACGTTTGGGCGCGAGTTGGGCGTGCCGGTGTATAAATTCCTGAAAGAGCCGCTCGAGCGTAAATACGGCGCGGCGTGGTACGCCGAGCTGTCGCGGGAAATTGAAAACCCCACGATTGTTGAGTAGGGCAGGGGCACAAAAAAGCCGGTCGAAAACCGGCTTTTACTGTCGGAGAGGTAAAAAGCAGATTTGGTGCCAATTTGGGGCTCAGCGCTGCTGAAACCGCGGTTGCAGCGGTTCAATGGGTTTGTTTATCAAGTATAAAAGTTTGCTAAGCTAACCTCGCCCGCCGCCTCGCGTAGAGCAAGCTAAACTATTCTGCTCTTATGCTCGCTCTCATCACCGCCGCCCAGCGCCACCACGCCGCGCCCGCCGCCTGGCTTAGCTCGTATTTCCTGTTCTCGTTTGCCGATTATTTCGACAAGAATAACATGCACTTCGGCCCGCTGCGGGTGTTCAACGACGACACGGTAGCGCCCCAAAATGGCTTTCCGCAGCACCCGCACTCCGAAATGGAGATTGTGACGCTGGTGCTCGAAGGCGAGGTGAGCCACGAGGATACGCTGGGCAACCGTACCAGCATCACGGCGGGCGAGGTGCAGCGCATGACGGCCGGCACTGGCTTGGCCCATAGTGAGATGAACCGCACGGATGGCCAGCTCCACCTGTACCAACTCTGGTTTATACCCAGCCAAAAAGGTCTGGCCCCGAGCTATGAGCAGAAAGACCTGAGCTTTCTGAGCAGCAAGAAAAACGAGCTGGTACCGCTCGTGACGGGCCAAAAAGTGCTCGAAGACGTGGTGTACATGAACTCGAACAGCACCGTGTACTGGGCGCGCCTCGACGCCGAAAAGCAGATTGTTTTTAAAACGTTCGCAATTCGTCTTACCTTTATCTATGTGAAGGAAGGCAGCTTGCTGGTGAATGGCGTAGCCTTGGCGCCCAATGACCAAGCCCGCCTAACGGCCGAGGATGTAGTAGAAATTCAGGCTACTAAAGATGCCGAGTTTATCTTAATCGACCTGCCGGGCAGCGAAGCCAATTATTAACTTATTCAAGACCAATACTTATTATTTTAGACACTTATCCTTAATGCCGCACACTTATCCCGATTCGCTAGTACCAACTAACGATGCCGCTCGCCTGCGCACGCTGCATCAGTTTCAGATTGTTAATACTACCCCCGAGCTGATTTTTGACAACTATACGGCGTGGGCCGCGCAGCTCTTCAACGTACCTATTTCCCTCATTTCGCTGGTCGATGAGGATTATGTGTGGTTTAAGTCGCGTACCGGTGGCCCTGAGGTCAACGGCCTGGTGCGTAATGAAAGCATGTGCTCGGCGGCTATTCTGACCGACGAGCGCGTGGTAGTATCTGATTACAAGCCCGAAAGCTGCAATCTTATCAAGCCCGATGTGGCCCAGGCCATTGGCCTAAACTTCTACGCCGGGGCCGTACTCATTGCCGACGATGGGGCCCGCTTGGGTATGCTGGCAGTAATTGGCAAGGATGCGCGGGTGCCTACAGAAGCGGAGATTGAGATATTAACTCGCCTTTCGGAATTGGTAACGCAGACGATTAAGCTCCGCTACCAGTACCTCGCAACCGACCAAGCGTCTGAGTGGGAAGATGCCCAACGCGAGCTTACGCACGCGCTGGACGAAAACGCTACGCTGGCGCGCTACCTCATCACGCGCAGCCAGCGCATCGACCTCGACGACCCGGAAGTGGCCCAACTAATCAGTCGGCGGCTCGGTAGCGTGTCCAAGGTGCTGAACCGTAGGTTGGCGTAGCAGCTTCAGTATAGCTATATTGCGAGGCCCCGGCAGGTATCAGCCGGGGCCTCGTTTTTGTGAAGCACTATTTATATGTTGGCCTGCTGAGTAGCTGGTCGCTCGCGGCCAGCGGCCAAACGCCGGCCGATGCCCCATCCGTGTGCAAACTGCCCGTCCACTTCGGGCTGCGGCTGGGGCTAAACCACTCCAACACCAACTTCAACCAGGGCGAGCCCAAGCCCACCGTGCCCGTCGAAACGACCTGGCGAACTGGGTTCGTAGTGGGGGCGCTGGTGCAGGTAGATTTCACCCAAAAGCTGTCATTGCAGCAAGAATATCTACTTGTGCAGCAAGGTGGTAAGGTGAATAGCTCTAACACGCAGTACCGCCTGCGCTACCTGTCGCTGCCGCTGCTGCTCAAGTACCGGGTGGTGCCCCGGCTAGCGCTGGTGGCCGGCCCGCAGTTCGACCTATTGCTCGATGCCCGGCAGGAAACAGCCGGGCAAACCACTGGCATTACGCACGATACCGAGGAGCGTGGCCTCGGGGCCACCGCTGGGCTAGAGGTACAGCTGTGGCGCGGCCTAAGCCTGAGCGCCCGCTACCTGCAAGGGCTGAACCATGTGGGTATCGGCCAGCGCTCGGTCGTGCAGGAGTTTAAGTGGCAGTCGGCGCAAGTGGCGGCCGAGGTGCGATTTTAGCAGTACGCTGGCGGCAGTCTCAGCCGCGTAGCGGCGTGGCTGCCAGCCACCCAAACGGGTGCAGTCTCCCGACTGCCGGATTGAACGCCTTTTGGGCCTCGTTTTTCCGGCAGTCGGGAGACTGCATCCGTTCCTCAGCCAGCAGTTAAGCTTCGCTAAACCGCGGCCAGCCTTAACCCTATTTCGGCTTGAATACCGTGCGAAAGGCATTTAGCGCCGCTGGGTGGTAGATGGTGGCGTGCGTTTCCTGGGGCAGCGGCTCGTAGTACCAAGTGATGTTGGGGTTAGCGGTGGCACGTAGCGTAGCCGCCAAGCGGCGGGTGTCCTCCGCAATATCTGGCTGACTGCTGGCAGACAGGTACAGGGCCTTTTTGGGGCCAGCGTAAGCCCGGAGCAGCTTATCGGCTTGGCTGACCAAGTACTCGTTATTCCACCACAAGCTCGGGTCGAATGCCAAATAAGTGTCGAATAAATCGGATTCCTGCAAAAACGTTTCGACTACGAACAAGCCGGCCAGCGACTCGCCGACGATGGCTGTTTCGGCGGTAGTGCGGTAGCGCTGCCGCACGGCCGGCATCAACTCGGTGCGGATGAAGCGCCGAAAAGCCGCCGAGCCGCCCACGCGGGGCGCTATTTGGCGGTCTTTGGGGTTTGTGGTAGGGCCGGTGAGGTCGCGGCGGCGCTCAGTATTTTCGATGCCCACCAGCACAAACGGGCGCATGGTACCATTACCCACCAGCACCTGCACCAGCCCAGCCACATGCAGAAAATCCTCAGCCAGCCCCCCATCGGGCATGTACAGCACTGGCAGCCGGATGCTGGCCGAGTCGCGGTAAATGGGCGGCACGTACACGTTGAGTCGCCGGGTTTCACCCAGCACGGTAGACGCGAGCGTGAAGGTTTCGCCAACGCACAGCGGTGCCGCTTGGCTTTGGGCGTGCGCGGGCTGGCGTGCAGCTACGGCCGACACCAATAGTAATACGCAATGGACTCGCGCTGAACTAAGTAAGTAGGCTACTAGCTTTTTCACGGAATGATGGTGCGCCAAACGTGCAAGGTATACTCTTGGGCCATCGCCGCCTCGGCCGCCGCTGCCCAGGAAGCCATTACTTCATCGGTATCAAAAAGAGTCTCCCCAAAAACCAGGTACTCCTGCGCAAGAAACTCCTGCACGATAACTGATAAGTCGGCAAGGCGTACTGTGCAGCCAAAAGGTAGCGCCGCCGCTGCCGACACTAAGCTAAACCGGAGCTGCGTAGCTTGTGCATCGTGCCAGCAGTAAAACTGCATTGGGTAGTGGTTGCCCCGCTGTGCCCGCAGCTGCTGCCGCTTGCCGGCCACCACAGCTTGCAGCCACTCCTCAATAACGGGCGCCGTGAGCAAAGCCAGCTCATCTTTAGCCAGCGCCAGGAAAAATAAGTTTTCGTGCGCTTCCGCTAGCACATCATCAGAAGTATGCAGCGGCTGAGACAGCGCGGCTGACAAAAGTGAATCAAGTATTTGCTGCATGTCTTAAAAAGACTACATCGTGTACTTACGGCCCTTATTCTGCTCCTTCAAATACGCCATCAGCGGCTGGAAATAATCGACCATGGCCCGCGCCGAGAGGTCTTCGCCGGTTTTCTCTTTTAGCACCGTTCGCCAGTCGCGGCTGCTGCCGGGGCGCATAATGTCCTGGATAAACTGCCCAGCCTCGCGGCTACCGAAGTAGTTGGTGGCGTGCGGGTCCTGGTGCAGAATCTTGCGTGCTATGTGGTCGTGCAGCTGAAATAAGATGATGTAGCTCAGCGCGTAGTCGTAGTACTGCGCGGGGTCGTCATTGATGTGGGTTTTGGTGGCCGGGTCGAGGTAGCTTTCGCCGCGCTCGGTGGGGGGCACCATGCCCTGGTACTGCTTGCAGAGCGCCCACCACTTGGCGTTGAGTTGGTCGGCGGGCAGGTTTTCGGCATAAAACGCGTTTTCCCACTCGCTCATCACGCCCGAGGCAAACGGAATGAACGGCACGTATTGCAACGCTTCCTTGAGTAGGGTTTGGGTCTGGTTGGTCTGGGTTTTGGCATTGACCAGGTCTAGGCCTACCAAGAAGGGTTTTTGCTGCGCGGCCAGCCCCATCAGGCTGCCCAGCGCCTCGTGGTAGGCGCGGTTGGCACCCTGGCGCAGCAGCGGCGGCACCTCAGGGTTGCTGTAAGTCAGGTAGTAATAGATGTGGCCCAGCTCATGGTGCGTGGTTTCGTACCACTCGGTGTTGGGCTCCACGCTCATCAGGCTGCGCACGTCCTGGTTTAGGTCCATGTGCCAGGCCGAGGCGTGGTTGTTCTTCTTATACGTGGCGCCGGCAGGTAGCGGGTAGAGGCTGCTTTTCTCGTAAAAGCTGGTCGGCAGCGCTGGAAAGCCCAGGCTTTGGTAGAAGCGCTCGGCTTGCTTTACGGGCCATTCGGGGCCTTTTTTGGCAATGGCGGCGTCCAGATTAATGCCTTTTACTGTGACCATACTGCCCCAGTCCTGGCCCCAGCGGTTGGGCAGCCAGTCGGCGGGTAGGTAGTCGGGCACCTGCTTGGCACCGTATTTTTTGGCCAATTCGTAGCGGGCGTAGGTGTGCAGCTCGCGGTAGAGCGGGCGCAACTCGGTGTTGAGCTGGCGCACCAGCGCCATCATTTCATCTCGCGTGAGGCCGTAGTCGCTGGCTTGATAGGTGAAGAAATCGGGGTAGCCCAGCGCCTGCACCGTCTGGTTGCGTAGGTCACGCAGGTTTAGCAGGCCGGGCTTGAGCGTGGGGCCGATTTCCTTGCTGGCTTCCCAAATTTGGCGGCGTTTCTGCGGGTTATTTTCGGTGCGCAGCAGCTCGTCAATATCATTGGTAGTAACGCTCTTATCCGCATATTTGTAGGTAAAACCGTAGAGCTTTTCGGTCTGCGCGGCCTCGGCATTGATGCGCTGCTTCACCAGCGCGGCCACGGTTTGGGGCGAGTTGGCGGCGTTGTAGAGAGCCGTTTCAAGCTGCTTGACTTGCAGCGGCGTAAGCTGGTCTTTGTGGGCCAGCAGCTCGCGCAGCGTGGTGATGTTGGCGGTGCTGCCACTAAAGGCGGCCATACGCTCGTTGGCGCGGGTGGTGCGGCCGGCGTTGGTGGTGTCGCCGGGCACGATGTGCGTGTTGCTCTGCCACTCGGCCTCGCTCGACTGCGTGTAGAGGCGCACGTACTCCGCGTTGTAGCCGCGCAAAAAGGCTTCGGCCTGGGCGCGGTAGTCGGGCGGGGTAGGGGCGGCCGGGGCTGGGCTGCTTGCGGCCGGCGGGGCGGTGGGCGCTTTGGCGGTGGGGGCGCAGGCGGCGAGCAGCGCCAGGGGCAGCAAATAAGAAGCTTTTGCGGACATGCGATAAGTAATTGGCTCCCCGCCCAAACGGCCGGTCGGCGGTTCGGGTAAGGGGTGGAATAGCAAGGAAGGGCAACGGCCGCAGCCGTGGCGCGTAAAGTTACCCCGGTGCCTCAAAAATGGGTGCCAGACCTTTTTTTATGAAAAAAATGACCTTGCTGCTCGCCCTGAGTATGGGTGCTACGCAAACTTTGCTGGCCCAGAACACGAAGCCCGCCAAGCCGGCGCCCGCCAAAACAGCCACTCGCGTGACCCCCGACAAAGCGCCTATTACCGCCGATGCGCCCGCACCAGAGGCTCCCCTCCAAGACGTGCCGCACCCCGTGCTACCGCTCTACAGCGGCTCCATCCCCGATTCGAAGCCTAGCCGCGTGCAGGAAAGCACTACTACGGAGGGCGGTACGCGCGTTTCCAACGTCATTCAGCCCACGCTCACGGTGTATATGCCCGCGCGCGAAAAGGCCAATGGCACGTCGGTCGTCATTTGCCCCGGCGGTGGTTATACCCGGCTTGCCATCGACCACGAAGGCTACGACGTGGCCAAGCGCCTGAATGAGATGGGGGTAGCCGCCTTCGTGCTCAAATACCGCCTGCCCAACGGCCAGAGCCAGCCCGACCCCAGCATTGCGCCGCTGCTCGATGCCCAGCAGGCGTTGCGCATGGTGCGTGAGCTTGCGCCCAAGTACAACCTCAATCCCGAGCGCATCGGCCTGATGGGCTTTTCGGCGGGCGGCCACCTGGCCTCCACAGCGGGCACGCACTTTGCCAAGCCCGTGGGCGACAACCCCGGCCCGGCGTCGGTGCGGCCGGCATTTTTGGTGCTGCTGTACCCGGTTATCAGCTTCTCAGACAGCCTGGCCCATAAAGGCTCGCGCAGCAACCTGCTCGGCGCAACGCCCACCGCCGACCAAACGCGCTTGTATTCCAACGAGCTGCAAGTGACGGCCCAAACGCCGCCCACCTTCCTCGTGCACGCCGAAGACGACAAAACCGTGCCCGTGCAAAATAGCATTGTATTTTACCAGGCCCTGCACCGCCACGGCGTGCCCGCCGAAATGCACCTCTACCCGCAGGGTGGCCACGGTTTCGGCATGAACAACAAAACCACCAAAGACCAGTGGACCGAGCGCCTGCAAAACTGGCTGGATGCCAACGGCTGGCTCACGAAGTAGCGAGTTGGTGAGCTGGTGAAATAGTGAGGTGGTGAGTGGTGAACAATCGCGAGTTTGGCTGTTCACCACTCACCACCTCACTATTTCACCAGCTCACCAATGCTAAAGCTCGGCGACCAGGCCCCCGATTTTTCTTTGCCCACGGGCAGCGGCGATACCTTCCACCTCGCCGACCAGCGCGGCCAAGCAGTGGTGCTTTATTTCTACCCCAAGGACGATACGCCCGGCTGCACCGCCGAGGCCTGCGCCTTTCGCGACCAGTACGAGGACTTTTTGGACCTCGGCGCGGTGGTCGTGGGCGTGAGTTCTGACGACGAGGCTTCGCACCAGAGGTTTGCCCAGAAGCACCGGCTGCCCTTTCCGTTGCTGGCCGATACCAGCGGGCAGCTGCGCAAGCAATATGAGGTGCCGCGGGCCTTTTTGGGCTTGCTGCCCGGCCGCGTCACGTTTGTGATTGATAAGGAAGGCAAAATTGCCTACATATTTAATTCTATGAGCGGCGCCACCGACCACGTCAGCAAGACGAAAGAAGTGCTGCGCGGGCTAGCGGCGAAAAGCTAGCTGGGTTTTACCGCAGAGGACGCGGAAGTACGGCGCGGAGGAACGCGGAGGCGCTTTATTTGCCTTTAGCTCGTAACTTGAACTGCTTATCCCACTTGGTTTTTACTATGGAAGCTACTCTTGTTCCCGCCACGCCTGCCCAGCTCGATTTTCGGGCCGAGCTGCACCATGTTATCGACCAGATTCAGGACAAGGCCGTGTTGCGAGCGGCGCTGCTGCTGCTCACGCCGCAAGTAGCCGCCCCTGAAGCCGAGTCAGAACTGAGCCCCGCCTGGAAGCGACAGCTAGAAATAGGCTTGAGAGAGCTAGATGAAGGCAAAGGCATTCCGGCCGCCGAAGTCTTTGCGCGCTTGCAAAAAGGCGCAGCATGAGCCTTGTAGTAACGTTTTCGCCACGGGCGCTGGCCAATTTGGAAAAGCTGGTGGAGTGGGCGGGGCACTACTCAGCGAAAGCTAGTACCAACCTATTGGCCGCATGGCCGATAAGGTGCGTAACATCGAGCAACAGCCTGAAATGTACCCGGTTTCAACGCATTATCCGTTTTTACGGCGCTGCGTGGTCACTTCGGCTATAACGCTTTACTACCGCATTGGTCGTGAGGCAGTCGAAATCGTGGGCATTGTAGATACTCGCCGTGACCCCGATAGCTTGCTTTTGGCCTAGCTACTACTGCCAGCCGCCGCCCAGCGCGTGGTACAAATCAGTCACGGCCTGGCGCTGCTGAAGCTCGTCATTCACGCCATTTAGCTGGGCTTGCAGCAGGCTTTGCTGGGCTTGCAGCACCTCGGTGTAGTTGGCGAAGCCGGCGCGCAGCAACTCCTGCGTGTACTCTACCGATTTGTTGAGGGCGGCCAGCTGCTGGGCGCGGATGCGCTTTTTGTCGGCCGCGCTTTGGTACGAGAATAGCGCGTTGCTCACCTCCTGGCCGGCCGTGAACATCGTTTGCTGGTAGGTGTAGAGGTACTCTTGCTGTAGCGCCTCGGAGCGGCGCAGGCGGGCGCGGTTGAGGCCCTGGTTGAAAATAGGCTGGGCCAGGCCGCCCACCACGCTGGCAAAAATGGCCGTGGGCGAAAACAGATTGGAGAGCGTCGTGCTGGTGAGGCCGCCGTTGGCCGTGATGGTGAAGGCGGGGTAGAAATACGTGCGCGCCGCGTTGGTCAGCTCGAAGTTTGAGCGGAAGGTGTACTCGGCCTGCTGCACGTCGGGGCGGTTGCGCAGCAATTGGCCGGGCACGCCCGTAAGCAGGGGAGGCGCCGGGGCCTGCCCGGCCAGCGTGCCCCGTTCGATGGGGCCGGGCGTGCGGCCCAGCAGCGTCGCCAGCAGGTTTTCGGCCTCGCGCACATTACGCTCCAGGTCCGGAATGGTAACCTCGGCGGCGTAGCGCTGGGCCTCGCTCTGCACCACGGCGGCCCCGGTCACCACGTCGCCTTCGAGCAGCAGCTTCATGGTTTCCACGTCCTGGATGCGGTTTTGCACCGTTTGGCGGGTTATTGCGAGTTGGGCATCCAGCGCCAGCAGCGAGTAATAGTTGTCAGCAATGTCGGCGATAAGCTGCGTGAGTACCACACGCCGGTAGGCCTCGCTCTGGAGCACGCTGGCGGCGTAGGCGCGGCGGGTGCTCCGCAGCTTGCCCCACACGTCGGCTTCCCAGCTGCTGCTCAGGCCCAGTAGGTACTGGTGGGCCGCCCCGCCCGTCACGATGGTCGATTGGTCGGTGGTAGTGGTCGTGCCGGTGCCACCGGTGCCCGTCCCGGTACCTCCGGTGCCGGTACCGCCGGTGCCAGTACCACCCGTTCCGGTGCCGCCGGTGCCCGTGCCACCCGTGCCCGTGGTGCCGCCTACCGTAGTGCTGCCGCCGCCCACGCCCGTGCTCACGAAAGCGCCGCCGGCCCGCGATAGCGTGGTGGTAGCGCGCCCGGTTAGGCTAGGCAAAAATGCGGCCCGGCTCTGGGCCAGCAGCGCCTGCGCCTGCGCAATGCGGGCATCGGCCACTTTCAGGTTGCGGTTGTTGGCGATGCCTTCGGCGATGAGCTTTTGCAGCGGCGGGTCGGTGAAAAGCTGCTGCCAGGGCCGGTTGGCCAGGCTGGTGGTATCGGTTGGGGTAGCGTCGCGGTAGAGGCCGGTAGTAGCCGTATCGGGGCGGCCGTAGGGGTGCATGATGCCGCAGCCGCTAGCGGCCAGCAGCAACAAGGGTAAGAAGAACTTTAGAAGCTTAGCGGTATTCATCACGCTGAATTTGTTGTATATACGAGAATGATGACTACGCGTGGGCATTCGCTAGCTCCACCACGGGTTCGGCGGTGCCTGCCTGCGGGTGGTCGGGGTTCGGGTCTTGCGGACCGCCTGCCTCGTTCTCCTTATCTAGCTGCTCCCGCGTTTTGGGCGGGCCACTGATGCGCTCCTGCAAGCCCGCAAATACCATGTACAGCACCGGAATAAAAAACACCCCGATGAGCGTGCCAAACAGCATGCCGCCCACCGCGCCCGTACCAATACTACGGTTGCCGGCCGCGCCCGCGCCGCTGGCAAACAGCAGCGGTAGTAGCCCGGCCACAAAGGCCAGCGAAGTCATCAGAATCGGTCGCAGGCGCGCCTTGGCGCCCTCCAGGGCCGCCTCCGCGATGCTGAGGCCGTGCAGGCGGCGCAGCGTGGCAAACTCCACGATGAGGATGGCGTTTTTGGCCAGCAAGCCGATGAGCATGATGATGGAAATCTGGAGGTAGATGTTGCTATCGATGCCCATGACCTTGGCAAACAGGTACGTGCCGCACAAGCCAATCGGGATGGATAGCAGTACCGCAAACGGCAGCAAGTAGCTCTCATACTGCGCGCTAAGTAGCAGGTACACAAAGATGAGCGAGAGCGCAAACACGTACAGCGCCTGCCCGCCCACCTTCTGCTCCTCGCGGCTGAGGCCCGAAAACTCGAAGCCGTAGCCGGCCGGTAGCTTCTGCGAGGCCACTTCCTGAATGGCCGTGAGCGCCTGCCCCGAGCTGACGCCCTCCTTAGGCGAGCCATTCACCGAAATGGCCGTGAACAGGTTGAAGCGGTTCAGGCTTTCGGGGCCGTAAATGCGCGTCAGGGTCACAAACTCGGTGATGGGGGCCATGGCGCCGCTGGCATTGCGCACAAATATTTTGCTCAGGCCCTCGGGGCTGGCGCGGTAGCTGGTGTCGGCTTGCACCATCACGCGGTACTGCTTGCCAAACTGGTTGAAGTTGGTTGAGTACAGCCCGCCGTAGTACACCTGCATGGCGTTCAGTACGTTGGCCTCCGTGAGGCCGGCTTCCTTCACCTTGGCCACGTTGATGGCGAGCTGATACTGCGGGAAGCCGGGGTTGAAAGCCGTAGTGGCATACTGCACTTCGGGGCGCTGGTTGAGGGCGGCCAGAAAGTCCTGCGCCACCTTGAAAAACTCGGCCGTAGTGTGCCCGCCCCGGTCTTGCAGCTGGAAGGTGAAGCCGCTGGTTTGCCCAAAACCCGTGATGGTGGGCTGCGAAATACTGCGGATTTCGGCTGCCCGAATGTGGGCCGTGAGCTGCGTTATCTTGTCGATAACCTGAAGGTTATTCATGTCCTCGCGCTCGCTCCACTCCTTGAGGCGCACGATAACCATGCCGTAGCTGCTGCCCGCGCCGGCCAAAAAGTTTTGGCCCGTGATGCGCAACGTGCCCCGCACCGCCGGAATGGTGCGAATGAGGCTATCGACCTCAGTATTTATGGCCGTAGTGCGCTCTAGGGTCGAAGCGGGCGGCAAGCTCACGTTCACGAAAATGGTACCCATGTCCTCGCTCGGCACGAAGCTGCTCGGCGTGGTTGACATTAGGAAATACAGCCCCGCGCTAAAAGCCGCCACGCCCGCCAGCGCTACCACCTTATGAGCACCCAGGAACTGGACGCCCTTAGTGTATTTGCCCACCAGCGCGTCGTAGGCGGCATTGAAGGCAATGCTGAAACGCTGGCGAAAGGTGCGTTTCTGGTTTCTGGTCTCTGGTTTCTGGTTGCTGGTTGTGGCATCTTTGCTGTCATCTGGCCCCAGCTCGCCGGCGGGCTGCTCCTTGCCGTGGTCGGGTGGCAGCAAAAAGAGGGCTGCCAAGGCCGGGCACAGCGTAAGCGCATTCACGGCCGAAATCATAATGGCGATAGCCAGCGTGATGCCGAACTGCTTATAAAACACGCCCGTTGAGCCCTCCAGAAAGGTGACGGGTAAGAATACCGCCGCCATCACCAGCGTGATACTCACAATGGCCCCGCTTATCTCACTCATGGCGTCGATGGCCGCTCGCCTCGGCGACGTATAGCCGTTCTCCAGCTTGGCGTGCACCGCCTCTACTACCACAATGGCGTCATCGACCACAATACCGATGGCGAGCACCAAGGCAAAGAGCGTCAGGATGTTGATGGAATAGCCGAAAACCTTTAAAAAGAAGAACGTGCCGATAATGGACACCGGCACCGAAACCCCGTGAATGATAGTCGAGCGGAAGTCTTGCAGAAAGATGAAAATCACCAAAAACACCAGCGCAAACGCCTCGATGAGCGTGTGAATCACCTTGTCAATCGAGGCGTCCAGGAAGTCGTTGATGTTCACCAGTGGCACGTAGTGGATGCCAGCCGGGAAGGACTTTTCGGCTTCTTGCAGCACTTTTACTGAGTTTTCAATCACCTCGCGGGCGTTGGAGCCCGGCGTCTGGTTCACCGAAATGCCCACCGAAGGCTTGCCAAACGTGGCGCTGTTGCTGCTATAGTCCTGTGCCCCCAACTCGATGCGGGCCACGTCCTTAAGGTGCAGCAATTGGCCCTGCGCCGTGCCCTTGAGCACGATGTTGCCAAACTGCTCGGCCGATACCAGCTTGCCGGTGTACTTGATAACGTACTGAAAGCTCTGGTCAGAATTCTGCCCAAACGCGCCGGGCGCGGCTTCCACGTTTTGGTCGGCTAAAGCGGCCGTGACGTCGGACGGCGTGAGGCCGTAAATGGCCATCACGTCGGGCTTGAGCCAGATGCGCATCGAATAATCGCGCGAGCCGAAGGCGTTGGACGCACCCACACCCGTAACGCGCCGAATCTGAGGCGTGATGTTAATCTGGGCGTAGTTCTGAAGGAAGGTCTGGTCGTAGGCTGGGTTATCGCTGTAGAGCGCAAAAATCAACAGGTTGCTGCTCTGCTGCTTGCGCACGGTTACGCCGGCCAGAGTTACCTCCTGAGGCAGCAGACTGGTGGCGCTGGCCACGCGGTTTTGCACGTCCACGGCCGCCTGGTCGGGGTCGCGCCCCACGTTGAAGTACACCTGAATGGTGGCTGAGCCCGCGTTGGTGGCGGTCGAGGTCATGTAGGTCATGCCCTCCACGCCATTTATCTGCTCCTCCAGCGGCGTGAGCACGCTCTTGAGCACCACGTCGGCATTGGCGCCCGCGTAGCTGGCCGATACCTGCACCGTGGGCGGCGAAATATCTGGATACTGCGCAATGGGCAGCGTGGTGAGGCCCAGCACCCCCAGCAGCACCAGGATAACCGAAATAACGGTGGAGAGCACCGGGCGCTCAATGAATATCTTCAGCATAATGGCTTATTTATCAACTCTTACTTTATCGTTGCTTAGTACTGGTAGCCCTGGCGCGAGTTTAGGCGCAGCCGTAACTCGTGCCGACCATGACGCGGAGGCTGTGCCTCCATTGCCGCAACGCGGCAATCATTCTTTGCTCAGCATCCTCGCGGCACGCTAAAAACTTATCAACCAAACCCTATAGTACCCTGCCGCTTTGCGGCAGTGGAGGCGCAGCCTCCACGTCATGGTCGGCACGAGTTACGGCTGCGCCTAAACTCGCGCCAGGGCCAACGGACTTCACCCCGCCACCTCCGTTTTGGACGCTTTCTGCGACACCACTTTTGGTATCAGCTTAGTATTCTCCTTCAACCCGGCTACCCCCTCCAGTACCACTTTCTGGCCGGCTTTCAGGCCCTTATCCACCACAAAGGATTGCCCGTCGGGCGTGGGCGTGGTGGTAATGGCCACGGCATGGGCGGCGGTGTCCTGGCCCACTACGTACACGAAGCGCTTGCCTTGCAGCTCGTAGGTGGCGCTTTGGGGCACGATGAGCACGTTTTCTTTGGGCTGGAACGTGCGGACCGAGCCGCTGCTGCCGCTGCGCAAAAAGCCCTGCGGATTGGGGAAGGTAGCGCGGAAGCTGCTGGCTCCGGTTTCGGTATTAATCTGACCAATAGCGGTTTCGACGCGACCGGGATATTTGTATACCGTGCCGTCGGCCAGTACCAGGCGCACGTCGGGCACCTTGGCGAGCTTGTCTTGCAGGGTATTGCCGGGGCGGCGGCGAATGAAGCTGAGCAGCGCCTTCTCGCTGAGCGAAAAGTAGGCGTACACATTATTGACGCTCGAAATGGTGGTGAGCGGGTCGGTGGAGGTGCTGCTTACCAGGCTCCCGATTTTATTCGGAATCGAGCCCATCACGCCATTTACCGGACTCACGATGTCGGTGTAGCCCAGGTTGGTAAGGGCGTTGGCCAGCGTGGCTTTGGCTTGCGCCAAGGCCGCCGATTTGGCCTCCAGCGTGTATTGGGCGCCTTCCAGCTCGTACTTGCTGATGATACCGCGGGCCACCAGCGGGGCCACTTTGTTCACGCCCATGCGGGCGGTATTCACGTCGGCCTCGGCCGTGAGGATGCCGGCGCGGGCCGTGCGCACGTCTTGCTCGTACTGCGGCGCCGAGATGTGAAACAGGCGCTGGCCTTTCTTTACGGTTGCACCTTCATCCACGTAAATGGCTTCTACAAAGCCATCTACCTTGGGCCTGATTTCCACATTCTGCTGGCCCTGCACCGTGGCGGGGTAGTCCTGGTAAAGCGTCACCGAGTCGGGGCGCACCACCAGTACGGGATATTCTTTGATGGGCGGTGGGCCGCCTTTGCCGTCCTTGCCCGCGCCGTCTTTCTTTTTGGAGCCACAGGCGGTCACGCTGAGCAGGGCCAGTAGTCCTGCCGCGAGGGCCGGTAATCGAGTGTTCATAGGGGCTGAAACGTAAAGTGGCCGCGAGAAGGTCGGGTGGGGTGGGTAGAAAAAGACCACGCCCTTCATCATGCCGACAGAAGCCGCTATACGTCCAGTTGGATTGGGAGTTAAGCCCCTTCCGCTTTATATAAAAAGCTGAGCGCTAAAAGGCCCGGCAAACGTCAGCGTTAGCCGCTGCCCTTCAGTTCTAATCCCCGCGACTAGCCCCCAAAACCAGCGTATTTTGGGCGGGCTGCCGGCCTTTCGCCGGCTGTCCGCTCGCCGTTGCAAGGCCCGCTGCCCGACGAGCGGACAGCCCGCGAAAAGCCAGCATCGCGCTCCATATAACCGCTCTACTCACCCTCCTTAATGGTGATGATGGTGCCCATGCGGCGTGGGCTTGCCAAAAATATTGACCAGCGCGCCTACCACGAAGAGCGCTGCCCAGCACACGTAGAGCCAGCCGTAGCCGGCCGGCTGGGGGTAGTGCAGCAGGCGTATAATTAAGTCGGCCCCGCCGCTCATGAGCAGGCCGGTGAAGGCGATGAACTGCCAGGAATTGAAGAGGGTAGGGCGATAGAGCTTGCCAAAATCCATGGGGAGCGCGATTAAAAATAAAGACAAAGAAACGGCTGGTTGGCGGGGCCGGGGCCAACTTCGGGGCAGGCGGCGCGTACACGTTTCAGGCCCGCTCAGGCGGCCCGCCGTGTACTGCGGCGCGGCCGGCCTGGTTGCCTGGGCATACCCTCACGTTCCGTTCTAACCCCCTCCCCATGATACTCAGCGACGAGCTGTTCGGCGACGACAGCGACAACAAGGCCGACGGCCAGAAACAAGAATCTGCTAACCAAAACCCCACCAACAGCGTGGGCCCCGGCAACGAAGCCCTCGAAGCCGAGCGCGACTACAAGAAAGACCAGAGCAATAACAAAGAGAGCGACGACGCCAGCGCCCACCGCAACGTAGGTGCCAACGGCTACACCCAGCGCAGCGACCAGAAGGACCAGCTGCAAAACCTGCACATCGGTGGCTCGGAAACGGAGCCCCAGGGCGGCAACAACCACGAAACCGCCAACGAAACGGCCCAGGGTCCCGGCTTCACCGAAGAGGGCAGCTATGAGCTTGACGAGCAGGGCGAGGGCATCCGGATGCACGAGCAGAAGCTTGGCGAAGACAAGCCCGGCGCCACGGTGCAACGCACCCAAGACGAGAGTGCCAAGTAGCTGACAAATAACCGGCTGAATAAGTCAAATGGCCGCGTTGCCTCTGCCTAGCAGAGGCAACGCGGCTATTTGGGTAAATTAAGGGGTGGCGTCGTAATTTGCAGCCATTAGCTGCTGGCACTACGAGCCGAACCAGTAGCCTAGCCCGGCTTTAGTGGAGTAGCGATGACAAAGAAGGTGAAAAAACTGGCCCACGGGCTACTAGCCACCAGCCTCATGGGCTGCGGCGTGAGCAGTGAGGTCACCGCTCATCCGCCCACGGCCTTTGCTTCGGAGCCCACGGCAGCGGTCGTTGTCGATGAGCGCCCGCCCCACCAGGCACCCGGTCGGCCCGGCCGGCCGTACCCCACTGCCGGGCCGTTGGCCGTCGTCACGACGCACCTTCCGGCCGCGCGTGCGGCTGCCCAGCCCGCCCCAGCGCGCCCAGAAGCCGCCCCCACGTTGGCCATGAGCGCACTCAACCGCCGCATTCAGGCGGGCCGCATTATCGACGAGGCGGGCCAGCCGCTGGTGGGGGCCACCGTACTGTTGAAAGGTACCACGCGCGGCACCAGCACCGACGCCAACGGCGACTACGCGCTGCCCGTACCGTTGGGCACAAACACCTTCGTATTTGCCTACACCGGCTACCAGGAGGAGGTGGCCCAGGCCCGCGACGGCCAGCCACTAACCGTGACGCTGCTGCCCGTGCCGGGCTTCGCCCCGGCCGAGCCCGCAGTAGCTACGCCCAAAAGCAAGGCCCATTTGCTCGGCAAGCAGCGGCGCAAACCCAAAGAATAGCGCGCGGCGCGGCTAAAATTCAGGAATTTTCAATCTGCCGCCAACGGCCTGTGCTTAAAAGCACAGGCCTTTTTTATTGCCCAGATTGGGGCGGTGCTAGTGCGGTGGCCAGCCAAGGGGGCGCAACCAGCTAGCCTAGCTGGGCCGTAGAGCGAGCCATTATGGACCCTTCTTTTCCTGAGAAACAACTGATGCAACACCTTCATTTTACCAAGCCTACGCGGCGGATTGCCCGCCTGGCCGCCTTTTGGGGCGTGGCGGTCGCCCTGGCTGGCTCACTGGCCTCGTGCCGCTCCGAAGACCCCGAGCCCGACCTGATTCAACCCATTGGCAGCCCTTATAGCTTCGGGCCCGACGTTACGATGAACCGCCAGATGCAGGCCGTAATTGAGCAGTTTGACATGTTCAGCAACCAGGACCTGCCGACGCTCACCGCCCGTCAGGCCCGTATGACCAACAGCGTAACCGATGCCGTAAACCTGCTGCTGGCCAAAAACGGCAAAACGCCCTTTGCCGGGTCTAATCTGGTTATCAGCCAGTTTGTGTTGCCCAAGGCCTACACCGCCGGCTCGGCTCCTGATGGGGTGCCGATACGCCTGTACACGCCCAATGGCTCGGTAATTGGCACGCGGCCGGCCATCGTGTATTACCATGGCGGTGGTTGGGTTATCGGCTCGCTCAACGTGTACGAGCCTTCTGTGAAGGCCCTGGCCGACCGTACTGGTGCCATCGTGATTTCGGTCGATTACCGGTTGGCTTCGGAAACGATGAATAAATTTCCGGCCGCCCACGAAGATGCCTATGCGGCTTACAAATGGGTGCGCGACAATGCCGGTACCATGGGCATCAACCCCGCCAAAATAGCGGTGGCCGGCGAAAGCGCCGGCGGCAACATGGCTGCCGCGGTCAGTATTTTGGCCCGCGAGCGCGGCTACCCGCTGCCCATTCACGAGCTGCTGGTGTACCCCGTAGCCGATAATAACCTGAATACAGCCTCTTATAACCAGTACGCCAGGGCGGTACCGCTCAATAAGGCCAATATTCAGTATTTCACCGGCTTGTACTTCAATTCGCCCGCCGATGGCGACAACCGCCTCATCTCGCTGGTCGATGTGGCCGACCTGAAAGGCTTACCGCCGACCACCATCATCGCCGCCGAAATCGACCCGCTCCAGACCGAGGGCACGCTGCTGCGCGATAAATTCACCACGGCCGGCGTACCCGTCGATTACACGCTCTATAAAGGCACAACCCACGAGTTTTTCGGTACCTACGACGTAGTGCCCCTCGCTAGCGATGCCCAAAACCACGCCGCCGACCGCCTGAAAGCCGCCTTTCAGTAGGCTGAGCTGCTTAGGTAAGTCACCTACTACGCTCATCGAGCGGTGGTCTATTGAAGCGTAATAAAGCGTTTAATTAAAAGTGTTTAGTAGAAGAGCGCCTGTGCTGAAAAGTGCGGACGCTCTTTTTTATTGATTTTTTCGTCGGTCGCTAAGGGTGGAGGCTAGTGAGAAGTGTATTACCACAAACGTTTGCGGCGCAGCTTGCCCTAGGCAAGGCTGATGCTAAGTGCGTTGAATACTTTATAGTCCGACTGCTTACTCTTTTCCCACCCCTCTATGCGGAGAAAACTTTTACTCCTGGCGTTCGCCGCCCTGGGCCTCCACCAGGCGCACGCCCAAACCCCCGCCGTACGCTCGATGCTCATCGACTTCGGCGTGAACGATGTGACCAATGGCAACAGCACTCCCAGTCCCGATGCCAACGGCAGCTACTGGAATAATGTGCTGAATAATACGGGTGTGGCTGACACCTTTCGTTTGGTAGACAAGCAAAATGCGGCTACCGGCGTGAAGGTGAAAGTCGGCCCCAACTTCCTCACCAACGGCATTGCGACCGGCGGGCTGCTGGCCCCAACCGCCGCGCTGCTGGGCGAGTACGCCGTGGCCACGGCTACGCAAGACTACTTTTTTGTGCAGGGCACGGGCAGCACCAGCACGGCCACGCTGCGCTTTAGTGGCCTGAGCGCCAGTCGGCGCTACGTGTTTCACGTGTTCGGCAGCCGCCAAACTACGGCCGAGACGCGCACCTCGCAGTATAAATTCACGGGCGCCAATGTCAGCACCATTACGCAGACGACGACCGGCACCGGCGTGGGCGCCAACGGCTACCCCGGCAACAATAACACTATCACCAAATCGGACACGCTGACGGCCGACGCGGCGGGCGGCATCACGATGGAGCTGAGCAAGGTAGTAGGTTCCTACGGCTATATCAACCTGATGCGGATGGACATTGTGCCGGGCCGCGCCATTACCGCGCCGCCCGTTTACTACACCTTCCAAAACCCCGGTTTTGAGCTGGGTAACCTGACGTACTGGGCCACCGTGGGCGGTAGTACAGGGGGCACCAGCGTCGGCCAGTCGCCGAAGCACCAGGGCTCTTTTGCGGCCAAGCTCACGGGCAGCAACAGCCTGAGTCTGACGCAACAAATTAGCTACCAGTCTACCAACGGCGTAACTACTTACCGCCTCAACGGCTGGTTTCTCAACGCCGCGCCCAGCGCCTTGAGCGGGGCACAGGCGGCCCACTTGGAGCTGCTCTTTTACAGCTCGGCCAATGCCTTGCTCGGGCGCTTTTTGTCGGACTCGGTGCGGGCCAGTACGCCTACCGATACCTGGGTGCGGCTATCGGCGGTGGGCGCTATTCCGGCGGGCACGGCCTTCGTGAAGGCGGCCGCCGTGTGGCGCAATAGCGCCGGTGTGGCCACGGGTAGCGTGTATTTCGACGATTTGGCGGTGGAGCCTTACGTGCCGATTAATGGCAATAAAATGACCTACATCGGCTCGTCGGTGCCCTATGGCGTGGGCGCGACCAGCAATTTTGGCTACACCTCTATTTATGCTGCCCTGCTGACAGCCCGCAATACGGCCGGCCTGGGCGGCCCTTGGGTTACGGCCAACGTGAGCGTGCCCGGCAACAACACCATCGACGTTACCAACCGCTTCGACAACGACATCTTTCCGCAGAACGGCAAGTATGTGTTCATCGGGCTTTCGCTAGGCAATGAGGGCATTCTGACTGGCGGGCAGGCTACGTTCAACCAGTTTCGGGACAATATGCAGGCGCTAATCAAGCACGCCCGCGCCAACGGGCTGGTGCCGATAGTGGCCGGCAACTACGGCCGCAACGACTACACCTCCACCGAATACGGCTACGTGCGGCAGATAAACGCCCTGCTCAACGGCTGGGCCGTGTCCACCGTGAACCTGCTCGGCGCCGTGGACGACCTCAGCGGCAACGGCCGCTACACCCCCGGCTACTGGTACGATGCCCTGCACCCCAACGACGCCGGCCACGCCGAAATGGCCCGCGCCATTGTGCCCTCGCTGCTCGACGCCCTGGCTGCCGCCAAAAACCTGCCCAAACGCCGCGCCAGCACCGGCATCGTGCTACGCAACTCGGCCGCCGCGCCCGCACCCACCGTGCGGCTGGTGCCGGAAGACGTCGTGCACCCCTTCACTACTACATTGCGCTTCCGCACCAGCGGCACTGGCCGGCTGGTGGAGGTGCGTGACAGCGCGGGCCTCGCGGCAGGCACCATTCAGGTGGTCAGTACGGGCAAGCTGCTCTACACCTCGGCTAAGGGCCGCACTATTATTGGCACTAAAACGGTGAATGACAACCGCTGGCACAAGCTGGTGCTCACGCACTACTACGCCCGCGGCCTCACGCGCCTCTATGTGGACAGCACGGCTGAAGGTACGGCCGCTGAGCGCCTGCGCCCCACGCGCCTCGACCTAGGCGGCAGCGCCGCGCCGGCCCGCGTGCAACTGCGCGATTTTATGTTCTACCGCGCGGGCATGAATGAGGGCGAAGTGCTGGCTATGGCCGCCGACTCGCTGCTGAAATCGAGCCTGGAACTCTACGCGCCGCTCGATGGTAGCCGCGCCGTGGCCGCCGACTCGCTCACTAACCTGGCGCAGAGCCTCAACACGCTGAGCCGCATCGCGACGCCGCTCGCCGCCCGTGAAAGTGCGCAGGCCGCCGCCATCAGCCTGTACCCAAATCCCAGCACTGGGCTGGTGCAGCTGCGCGCCCCGGCTAGCCTCGACGGCACCGTGGTGCAGCTCTTCGACTTGCTGGGCCGCGCCGTGCTCACGGCCACCGTGCGCCAAAATAGCCTCTATATGAGCGCCTTGCCGGCCGGCGTGTACACGCTGCAATTTCAGCTGTCGGGCGAAACCGTGCGCAAGCGCCTGGTGCGCCAGGCCGATTAACCGATTCTGTTACCCCGCTGCCGGTTGGCGGCGGGGCTTTTTATCCTTTTCCCACCCATTTATGAAGTCTTTACTCAGTACCCGATTGCCTTTGCTGGCAATGGGGCTGGCCCTGGTGCCCGCCACGGCCTTTCGCCCCGCCCACACCCTGTCCATCCAGGCTAATGAGCCGGTAAGCGTGTGGCTCACCACCGGCGACCAAAGCAAGCTGCTGGCCCAGCAAGCGGGCGTCAGCTTCGCGGCTTCGTCGGCCTCGGCCAGCACCACGATTACGATTAACGACGCGACCACTTACCAGACCATCGACGGGTTTGGGGCGTCCATGACGGGCTCGGCGGCCTACGTGCTCAATCAGAAAATGAGTGCTTCGCAACGTGATGCCGTGCTTAATGACCTGTTTACGGGCAGCGGCATCCGGCTCAGCTTTCTGCGGCACAGCATGGGGGCGTCGGACTTTTCGGCCTACGGCAATTACACCTATGACGACAAGCCCAGCGGCCAGACCGATACCGGCCTGACGGCTTTTAGCCTCGGCAGCGACCTCACCGACGTGGTGCCAATGCTGAAGGCCGCCCGCGCCAAAAACAACGCTATCAAGGTGATGGGTACGCCCTGGACGGCCCCGCCCTGGATGAAAGAGCAGTACCAGTGGGCCGGCGGCTGGCTGAGCACGGCCTATTACCAGACCTACGCCAACTACTTCGTGAAGTACGTGCAGGCCATGCAGGCCCAGGGCGTGCCCGTGTATGCCGTGACTTTGCAAAACGAGCCGCTTTTTGCCGCCTCCTACGTGTCGATGCGCATGGACCCCGGCAACCAATCGGCGTTTTTGAAGAACAACATTGGGCCGGCTTTTCAGAGCGCGGGCCTCAGCACCAAGCTCATCGCCTACGACCACAATTGGGACAACGGCCCCAACGGCAACTACGTGCAGTCCGTCTTTGCCGATGCCACGGCGGCTTCTTACGCGGCGGGCTCGGCCTGGCACGGGTACTCGCCCACCTCGGGCATCCCGAATATGACGGCCGTGCACAACGCCTACCCGAGCAAGGACATCTGGTTTACGGAAATCACGGGCTCGGTGGGCTCCAGCTTCGCCGGCGATTTGAAGTGGCACTTGTCCAATATCATCATCGGCAACATGCGCAACTGGGCTAAATCGGCCCTGGAGTGGAACCTAGCCCTCGACCAAAATAACAGCCCAACCAACGGCGGCAGCACCTCCTGCCGCGGCGTGGTTACCGTGAATAACTCGACCGGGGCTGTGACGCGCAACGTGGAATACTACGCCCTGGGCCACGCCAGCAAGTTTGTGGACCCCGGCGCGGTGCGCGTAGACTCCAACATGGGCGCAAATGGCCTGGAGGACGTGGCTTTTAAAAATCCCGACGGTTCGCTGGTGCTCATTGCCTTGAATAACAGCGGTTCGGCCAACACCTTTAAGGTGAGCTGGAACGGGCAGTCGTTCACGTACACGCTGCTGGCCGGCGCGGTGGCTACTTTCAAATGGGGTGGTAGCAGCGGTACTGTCAGCAACGTGCCGCTGGGCCGCATCTTTGAAATCAGCTCTAAATCGAACGGCAAGGCGCTGGAAATCACGGGCGCTTCGAGCACCAACAACGCGCTGGTGCGGCAGCACACCTGGGCTTCGGCCGCGCAGCAAACCTGGCGCATGGTCGATGCCGGCAACGGCTACGTGCGCATCGTAAATCAGAACAGCAACAAGTCGTTGCAAATCCTGAACGGCGGCACCGCCAACGGTAACCAGGTGGCGCAGTACGACTGGAACAGCGACGCCAACCAGGCGTGGCTGGTGCAGCAGCAAAGCGACGGCACCTACCGCATCGTCAACAAAAACAGCGGCAAGGCCCTCGACACGCCCAACGCCAACGAAGATGCCAACCTGCAACAATGGGACTGGACCGGGGCCGACAACCAGCGCTGGTGGCTCTCGGACCAGGGCGCCGCGCGCACGGCGCTGGCCACCACCAGCGCCGCCACGCCCGAAACCCGCCTGCACGTGTACCCCCTGCCCGTAACCCAGGAGCTGACCTTCGACTACGTGGCCGACGCGCCCGAAACCCTGCAGGTGCAGCTGCTCGACGCCCTGGGCCGCCCGGCCCTGACTATTCCGGCCGTAGCCGCGCACGCGGGTACCAACCGCCTCAGCCTCGGCGCGGCGGCGGTGGCGCCGGGCACCTACGTGCTGCGCGTGCTAACCCCCAGCGGTACGCTGACCCAGCGCGTGACGGTGGTGCGGTAGGGGCGTCTGGCGTGGGCGCCTCACCCCCCGGCCCCCTCTCCGAAAAGGAGAGGGGGAGCCGACCGTAAGTTGGTCGTGACTATTAAAAAAGAAGGCTTTCAGCACTGCTGAAAGCCTTCTTTGCTTTTCGTAAAAAATGTCGTCAGACTCCCCCTCTCCTTTTCGGAGAGGGGGCCGGGGGGGAGGCGCCACGCCCGGCGAGCTACGCCCCGCCCATCTTGCGCCCAAACAGGAAATACACGGGCAGCCCCAGCGCCACTAGGCCCAGGCCGTAGCGCGAGTACTCGGCCGTGTCGGGGGCGATGAGCAGGATGAAGCAGAAGGCCGAGGCCAGCGCCACGTAGATGCCCGGCAGCACCGGGTAGCCCCAGGCGCGGTAGGGGCGGTGGGCATTGGGCCGGGTGCGGCGCAGCACGAAAATGCCGATAATGGTGATGAGGTAGAACAGGATAACCGAGAACATCACGTAGTTGAGCAGCTGGCCGTAGCTGCCGCTGAGGCACAAAAGGCAGGCCCAGAGGCACTGCACCCACAGGGCCCGGCCGGGCACGCCGGCCCGGTTGAGGGTGGCGAGCGAGGGGAAGAACAGGCCGTCCTTCGCCATGGCGAAGTAGGCGCGGGCGCCGCTCAGGATAATGCCGTTATTAGCCCCGAACGTGCTGAGCATGATGAGCACGGCCAGCACGTAGGCGCCGCCCTGGCCCATTACCGACTCGGCCACGGCGGTAGCCACGCGGTCGTCGGTGGCGTATTGGATGCCGCGGCCGGCGAGGGTGGTGGCTTCGGGCGAGCCTTTGAGGGGTAGCACCAGCAGGTACACGATGTTTATCAGAATGTAGAGCGTCGTAACGATGGCCGTGCCCAGCGCCATGCTGCGCACCAGCGTGCGCTCGGGGTTCTGGATTTCCTCGCCCGCGAAGCCAATGTTGTTCCACGAATCGGACGAGAACAGCGAGCCCGTCATGGCCATGCCGATGGCGATGACCAGGCCGCCCGCCCCGATGGGCAGCACGCCGCCCGCCTGGCCCGGCGCGGGCGAGCGCGTGGCCGTCCAGAGGTCGTGGAAGTTGGCCTGCACGGCCTCGGCATTCAGGCCCAAAAACAGGCCAAACAGGATGAGCAGCGCCAAGGCCACGAGCTTGGTCGAGCCCAGCACGTTTTGGATGAGCTTGCCGGCCTGCACGCCCCGCGCATTCACCGCCGTAATGACGACGATGAGGATGATGGCCAATAATTGCACCGAGCTAAAAGGAAACGGCCCGACGTTGAACAAGCCCAGCAACGGCTTGGGCCTGACCTTGAACAATACATTATCAACCGAAAACCACGGCACGAGCACGCCCGTGAACTTGGCAAAGGCCACGGCCACGGCCGCAATCACGCCGGTCTGGATGACGAGAAACAGCGTCCAGCCGTACAAAAACGCCACCAGCCGGCCGAAGGCCTCGCGCAGGTACACGTACTGCCCGCCCACCTTGGGAAACATGGCGGCCAGCTCGCCGTAGCTGATGGCCCCGGCCATAGTGATGAGGCCCGTGAGCAGCCACACTACAATAAGCCAGCCCGCCGAGCCCACCTGCCGGGCAATGTCGGCCGACACGAGGAAGATGCCCGAGCCTATCATAGAGCCGGTCACGAGCATCACGGCATCGAAGAGGGTGAGGGCGCGGCGGAAGTGGCCGGGCGAAGTATCAGTATTAGGCGTGTCGGGTAGGGGAGAAGCCATTGAATAGAAGATGATTTTTACCAAAGAAACGGCCTGCCGTATAATGCAACCGCAAGCGGGCATTTGGGGCTCCTTGCCCCACACCCTTCTCCTGCTGCTTATGCTTCCTGTTTACTTGCTTCGTGCCGGCGTGCTGGCCGCTCCTAGTCTGCTCTGCCTCACCCTGCTAACGGCCTGCGAGAACAACGCGCCCGCCGACCAGCTCACCGTGGTAGAAGGCACCGTAACCAGCGCCGACAGCGGCCGGCCGCTGCCGGGCGTGCTCATGGCTGTAGAGTCTTTTTCGAAAGGCTTTAGTGGCGCGCTAAACTTTATGCCGACCGGCGACTCGATGCGAACGGACGCCCAGGGCAAGTATCAGCTCAGCTTTCGCAACTGCAAAGGACTGTACTACGCCATTGGTCTGGAGCCCTTCATTGATGGCAAGCGCTACGTGAATCGCTTCACCTTTGTGACGAATATAAACGCGGGCAACATCGCCCGCTACGGCCCCAATGTGTATGAGCTGACGCTGGGCCGCACCAATCAGGTGGATTTTAGCCCGAACGAGCTGCGGACCATTGCCGTGCGCATCCGTAACCGCAACACCCGCTACCAGCGCCTGGAGTGGAACTACGCGGGCTACCTGCACGGCCTCACGCTGGACACCACCGCCTACCTGCGCAACTACTATCTCGACCCCGCCGGCCTGAAAGCCCGCTACCTGCGCTACACGCCGGCCGGCGTCTACGTGAAGGACACCGCCGTGGCCATGGTTATCCTCAATCCCGCTTCCCAGTATCCCGATACCGTGCGGGCCACGCTCACATTTGTGCGTTGAGGGGCGGCTAGCTCGGCAAGGGCTGCTAGCTGCCTGGCGGGCGCTATTTTTGGCCCGATAACGCCGTGGCCTGGTGGCCTACTTGCTTTAGCTCGCGTGAAACAACTGTACGCTTCCCCGCACCTCAACGTATACCTGCACGAAGGGCCCCACAATACCGTGGAGCTGGAGTGGCTCGACTTTGCCAACAGCGACGAGCTGCGCCGCAATATCTTGGAGGGCCTGCGCCTGGCCCAGTTGCACCGCGCCAAGTGCTGGCTGGCCGACAACCGCCTGCTGCGCGCCATTCGGCCCAAAGACTTTGAGTGGATGGGGCCGGCCATTATCACGCCGCTCGACCAACTGGGCGTGCGGCGCATCGCGGTGGTCGAGTCAACCGACGCCATCAATCGGATGGGCGTAACCGCGTTTTTGGCGGCCACGGTGCCCGGCACGGGTATTGCCACCCAGTATTTTGCCACGCCCGAGGCGGCCCGCGCCTGGGTAGCCCAGACTTTGTCCTAGCCTATGTTATCGCCCGCTTTCACTACGCCCTACTGCGAGGTGTACCTGCACCCGGCCGCCCCAGCCGCCGCCCTCGAGCTGCGCTGGCTGAGCTACGTGCCCGGTGCAGAGTTTCGGGCCAATGTTGGGCAGGCGCTGGCCCTGGCGCGGCTGCAACCCCTGACCGGCTGGATTGCCGACGACCGCCTGCTCGGGGCCGTGCGCCCGCGCGACCTCGACTGGGTGCTCCAGGAGGTGCTGCCGGCCATTGAGGCGGCCGGCGTGCGGCGCTTCGCCCTGCTCGAATCGCGCGATGCTATCAACCGCCGCACCATTGCCGGCATGTACGAGTTGGCCTTGCCCGCCCGGCGCTTCGAGGTACGGCAGTTTGCCGATGCCAGCCTGGCCCGGGCTTGGGCCACCGGGCACGACTAGGCCACCTTGCTACTGCCTGCGCCGTCCTGGCGTGCCCTCGGGCTAGCCTAAGCGGCGGGCGGCCCTACTTTTGCCCTATGTCCCGCAAGCTTCTGGCGCTGCTGGGGGCGGCGCTGCTGCTGCTTTCGCTGGCCACCTACGTGTATTACCGCCGCACGCTGGCCGCCGTGCCCATCGACCCCTACGCCCTGGTGCCCGACGATGCCGTGCTGGTGTTGGCCACCCGCGACCACCCCGCCCTGGTGCGCCACCTGCAAGAAGCCGGCGTGTGGGACAACGTGAGCGGCGTGCGCTACTTCCAGCAAGTGGCCGGGCAGGTAGCCCTCGCCGATAGCCTCGAAGTGGGTGGCGCGACCCTGAGCGCCGCCGCCCGGCAGCGGCGCGGCCTGCTGGCCCTGCTGGGCCGCAAGCTGGTGCTGACCTCGCTGCACATCACGGGGCCGGGGCAGGTCGATGTGCTGTACCAGATTCCGTTGAATACCGTGCGCGAGTACCGGCAGAGCCGCAGCGTGCTCGAAGCTCTGGGCCGCGATGCGCGCTACACCCTTAGCACCCGCGACTACGAGGGCTACGAGCTGCAAGAGCTAACCCAGCGCGAGGGCGGCCGCCTCACCATCCTCAATTACCGCAACCACCTGCTCATCAGTACCCACGCGCCGCTCGTGGAGGCCGTGGTGCAGCGCCTGCGCCGGCCCGCCGATGCCCCCACCGTGCGGTCGGGTTTTGGGGATACCGACCTGCTGCGCCTGCGCGACCTCGATGCCACGGTGCTCGTTAATTTCCGCCGCCTACCGGGCTTGCTCGACGTGCTGTTTCGGCCCGGCACCCACGCCCAAATCGACCAGGCGGCGGGCCTGGTGCGCGAGGGGTTGCTGGGCCTCAAAATCGCCCCCGGCCAGCTCACCTTTACCGGCTTCGCCAACCCCGAAACGGCCGCCAACTCGTGGCACCAGCACTTGCAGGGCCAGCCGGCCCAGCCCCTACGCACCCTGGCCGACGTGCTTAGTTTGCGCACCGCGCTGGTGCTGGCCGTGGCGGGTCCGCTGGCGGCGCCGACCCTCGCCCGCCCCAGCGCTGACTCTACCAACCAGTTGCGCCCGACGCTCGACAGCTTGCGCGCCGCGCTGGCCCCCGGCGCGGCCCTCGTGTACATGGCGGCGCCCCGCCCGGGCGTGGCCCCCGCCCGGCTGGTGCTGGTGCGCTGCCCCCAGCCGGCGCGGGCGGCCCTGTGGCTGGCGCGGCTGCGCCGCTTGCAGGGCGTGGCCCCGGCCTTCGTGCGGATAGGCGAGTTTAACGTGTACGGGGCGGGTTTTGGGGCTGAAGACCTGGCCCCGGCGCTGCTGCCCGCCGTGCCCGCTGGCGTGGAGGCCGCGCCGCTGTCGGCCGCGCTGGTGCGCGATTATTTGGTGCTGGGCGAACTGGCCGACCTGCAAGCCTACCTGCCCGAAGTGAGCGCCGGCCAGACCTGGAGCAGCTCGGCCCCGCAGGTGGCGCTGCTGCAGCAAACGCTGCCCCAAAGCCGCCTCACGGTGCTGGCCGATGCCCGCCAGGGCTGGAATGCCCTGCTCGGCTACCTGGCCGAAGACCGCCGCGCCGGCCTGCTCCGCAACGAGAGCCTACTCAAGTACTTTCCGCAAATCGCCTGGCAGCTCGCGCCCCCCGAAAACCCCGCTGACGAAGCCAGCGCCAGCAGCCAGTACTACGCCCAGTTGATGCTGCGCCGCCCCGGCCAGGGCCCGGCCGCCATCTCCGATATGGCCGAGGGTACCGGTAGCCTACGCTTCCGCACCGCCCTGGTGGGGCAGCCGCTGCTGCTGCCCGCCCTGCCCGACGACCCCGCGCCCGCCGTGGTGGCCGACTCGCTGGGCGTGCTGCGCCTGCTGAGCAGCCGCGACAATGCCGCCCTCTGGACCGACACCCTGCCCGGCCCCGTGGGAGAGGCCACCGCGCCGCGCCTCGTGCGGGGCCGCCTACTGCTGGCCACTGCCCACCGCCTGCACTGGCTCAACCCCACCGATGGCCACCAGGCCCCCCATTTCCCCCTCAACCTGCCCGATACGGCTACTATTGCGGCGGTGGCTACGGCGCCCGCGCCCCGGCCGGTGCCCCGCCTGCTGGTAGCCACCGCGTCTGGCGAGCTGCGCCTGCTCGATGCCAGCGGCCGCCAGTACCCCGGCTGGCCGCGCCGCCTGGAGGCCCCGCTGGCCGGCCCGCCGCTGCTGCTCAGCATCAATGGCCGCGATGTGGTGGTGGCGGCCTTGCAGAATGGCTATGTCTACGCCTTTACCCAGGCCGGCGAGCGCTACCCCGGCTTCCCGGTGAGTGCCGGGGCGCGGCTGAGCGGGCCGCTCGTGGCGCAGCCCGCCGCCACGCTGGCCCGCAGCACGGTGCGTCTGATAAACCAGCACGGCGAGCTGCTAACCATGACTCTGAGCGGCGACATTACCAACCGCCGCCGGGTGGCCACTTGGAGCCGCACAGCCACCTTTAGCCTGGTGCCCGAGGCCGAGGGCCGGGCCGGCTCCTTCGTAGTCCTGCGCGAAGATGGCGGCCGAGTCGATGTATTCGGGGCAGCCACCACGGGCGGCGCGCCCCTCCTGAGCCGGCAGCTGCTGACCAGCGGCCCCAAGCCGGTGCAGTGGTTCGATTTTGGGGGCGGGCACCAGGTGCTGGCCCTCACCGAGCCCGGCCCTGCCCAGGTCATGCTCTTCGATGGCCAGGGCCGGCCGCTTGGCGGCACCGCCACCACGCCCGCCGCGCCCTGGCCCAGCACCGGCACCGGCGTGGCCCTGCGCTACGAGGCCGCCCGCCGCCGCTACTTGCTGGTGCGGATACTGGGCCACGAGCTGCGCCGCGACGAGCTGGCCGCGCCGTAGCGGCTAATTGGGTTCCGTGCTATCCGCGTCATTGGGCAGGGGCAGTACGCAGGCCGCCACCCGCTGGCGTAGTTCTTCAGCCGATGTGCCTTCGAGCGTGAGTAGGGCGGCGTAAGGGTCGCCGGCTAGGCCGAGCAGCAGGGCAAAAGCTGGCTCAGTCTTGAGTCCCCGCTGCTTTAGGGTCCGCACGGCCGTGCGCCAAGCCGCGCCCCCGGCTGTCAGCACGGCATGCTCTACCAACAGGTGCCGCAGGCCGTGCTGCTGCGCGGTAGGCAGCGCTTGGCCAAATACCTCTATTTCTTCGGCCTCATAGCAAAAGCTGCTCACCGTGGCAGCGTGCCCACCCACTACGCGCCGTGCCAGTCGGAAACCAGGCTGGGCCCCAAAGTGTGCCCGCAGCAGCTCCGCAAACCGCTCTTGCGCCCCCGCCGGTACCTCGCATAGCACATCGAGGTCGCTAGTGTCAGTATCGATGCCCAATGGTACGGTGCCCGCCAGCACCGGGTCAAACGCATGCAGGAGCGTCCAGAGGCCGCTGGCTTCCAGCGTGGCATACGCCTGCTGCTGGCGGGGGCTGCCCGTGCGCAGGTAGTGCAGGTTTTTCCAGTCTTTCATCACTGGGCATTAGGTACTGCCAACAGGTTGTGCAATATTCTGCCTCAACTCCTCAATGCTACCTACGCCCGCGTCGAGGCGCAGGGCCCGCGTGAGGCTGGCGGGCAGCTCGTGGGCGTAATGGCTGACGTAAACCACGGCCACGTCGGTAGCTTGGCACAGGCCGTCGAGCACGGCCCGGAAGTGAGCCAGCTGCTCGGCATCGAGGCCCTGGCCGGGCTCGTCGAGCAGGAGCAAGGGCGGGCTTTTGACCAGGGCGCGGGCTACTAGTACCAGGCGCTGCTGGCTGGCGGGCAGCTGCCGGAGGGGCTGGTCGGCGCTGGCGGCGAGGCCGAGCACGCGCAGCCAGCGGGCGGCCCGCTCGCGCTGGGTGGTGGCAGTGGGCACCAGCGTATCACCAAAGCCGGTTTCGACCACCTGCTGGGCGCTGAGCTGTCCGGGGAAATACTGAAGTAGCTCGGGCGACACGTAGCCCAGCTTTTGCTTGATGTCCCAGATGCTTTCGCCGGTGCCGCGCCGGCGGTCGAAGAGCGTGATGTCCTTGCCATACGCCTGCGGGTTGTCGCCGTTGAGCAGGTTAAGCAGGGTGCTTTTGCCCGCGCCGTTGGGCCCGGTGAGGGCCCAGCGCTCGCCGGGGCGCACGGTCCAGCTCAGGTTGTCGAGCACCACTTTCTCGCCGTAGCGAATGGTGACGCCCCGCAGGCGTACCAGCGTGCGGTAGGCAGCGGGCGCCCCAGCAGTGGGCGCGCTGAGGGCGCGCAGCTCGTCAAGGTCGAGCAGGGGATGGTTGATGGGGGCTGGCACTAGCGTGCTCATTACTTCTTTCTTCGGCCCCGCCTGCACCACGCGCTGCTGCTCTAAAAATAGGACGTGCGTGACAAGCGCCGGCACCTCGCCGGGGGCCGTGGCCAGCACGATGGTGATGCCCGAGGCGGCTACCAGCGTCAAAAACTCGTCGAACCAAGCGCGGGTAGCCGCGTCGAGGCCCACCAGCGGGGCATCGAGCAGCAGCAGCCGGGGCTGGCGCAGCAGGGCGGCGGCCAGGCGTAGGCGCTTGGTTTCGCCGTTGGAGAGCTTGATGAGGCGCTCGTCCTGCAAGTGGCTGAGGCGCAACGTTTCGATAACCCGCTCGTAGGGCCAGGCGGCGGGGCCGGCCGGGGCCGGAATAGCGCGCAGGTACTCGCGCACAGTGGGCACCTCTTCGGCGGCGGCCGCATTGTAGCGCTGCTGGTAGTAGAGCTGGCCCTGGTTGTCGCTGGCCCGAAAAGCCGCCTGTGAGCCCACCAGTGCCACGCGCTTGCGCCACGAAAAGAAGGGGTCGGGCGCGCCGACGGGCGCGGCCGAAAGCAGCGGATAGGTAGCCTCGCCCGCCACCACGTAGCGCCCGGCTAGGGCGGCGAGCAGGGTGCTTTTGCCCGCGCCGCTGGGGCCGACGATGGCCCAGTGCTGCCCGTCCTCAATACGCAGGCTGAGGTCGGCGAACAGCACGCGGCCGAGGTAGCGTACCGTGCAGTGCGCAAAGGCAAGTAGGAGCGGGGCCATGCGAAAGAAGCGAAGAAAAGCGGGATTAGCGGATAGAAAATGGTAGTCGGCCCCGGCCAAGCGGTAGCCCCCAAAAGCCACCCGCCTGCCTAGGGGTTGAATAACGCCGTGCTGCCCCTTTCTTTACTGAAAGAAGGTGCTGGCGACCGCGAAGGAACGGTGGCCGCGCCATTTGGCCGCGCCCTGGCCGCCGCAGGTGGCCGGTGGCGCGGGCTCCTGCTCGCCCTCCTCCTGTTTCCTTTCTCATGCCCACTCTTCCGCCCCCTGCCCACCCCACGCCCCCGCGCACCGGCCTCGTCGTCGGTAAGTTCTGGCCGCCGCACCGGGGCCACCAGCTGCTGCTCGAAGCTGCCGCTGCTCAGGTTTCCGACCTGCTGGTACTCGTGTACGCCCACCCCGACGACCCCCGCCACGCCGCCCCCGAGCGCGCCCGCTGGCTGCGCGAGCTCTACCGGGGCGATGACGTGGCCGACGGCCCCCGTAGCGGAAGCACGCCCCTGCGCATCCAGGCCCTGCCTGCCACCGCCGTGCCCCCCGACGCGGCCGACGACACCACGCACCGCGAGTTTGTGCGCCAGTGGCTGGCCGAGCAGGGCGAGCACGTCGAGGTCGTCTTTAGCAGCGAAGCCTACGGCCCCGGCTTTGCCGAGCACCTGGGCGTGGCCCACGTAGCCGTGGACAACCCGCGCCAACAGGTGCCCACCAGCGGCACCCACCTGCGCGCCGCCTTCATCGCCGAGGCAGAGAGCTTTGGCGAGTCGGCGCTGCACATTCACCCCTTTGTGGCCGCGCAATACGGCGTAGTGCCCGCCACCCCCGTGCCCCGCCTGGTGCTGTTGGGGGCCGAAAGCAGCGGCAAAACCACGCTCTCTATTGCCCTGGCCGAGGCCTTGAATACCGCCTGGGTGCCCGAATTTGGCCGCACCCTGCACGAGCAGAAGCTCGGCGCGTTGGTCTACGAGGACCTGCTGTACATCGGCCGCCGCCAACTAGAGTTGGAAGATGAAGCCACCGCTCAGGCTCACAGCTGGCTCATCTGCGACACCAATGCCGCCACCACGGCGCTGTATTCCTACTACTATTTTCATCGCTGCGACCCCGCCTTGCAGCGCCTCGCCGAGGTGTGCCGCCAGCGCTACGCCCACACCTTCGTGTGCCTGCCAAACATTCCCTTTGAAAACGATAGCTGGCGCGGTCCCGAAGCGTTGAGGCAGTTTCAGCACGGTGCTATTTTGATGCAGCTGGAGCTGCTGGGGATTTCTTATACTCTGCTGGATGGCTCGGTTGCGGAGCGCGTGAGCAAGGTGCGGGCGGTGCTAGGATAATATTTCTATATTAGCGTCACGAATTTGCGATGCAAGGGTATTATTAGCTAGGTATTTGCCGCGGCAGCAAGCGAGAGAGAATAATGAAGTAGCTTAATTTTCTTATGAATTCTTTCTACTCTGACCTACTAAGCATTGCGGGTGTCATCTTAAGCGTTGCGGGGGGTATCGGCACTCTGTACTTTGGTGTGGAGGCTCGGCGGCTGCGCAACAGAAATATTCGTTTTGATTGGGATGACGTGCAACTCGGAGCGAGAAAGTTAGCACAAAGTATTTTTAAGAATTTTTCTCCAGAAATAGTATTCTGCTCGTCAGGGCCAAGCGCGCTGGTCGCTAATCTGATGCTAACGGAAATTGACAGGTATCTACCAGTTTACGTTGGATTTTCCCAGCGAATAGACCGGGCCGACCTTTGCTTAACCTCATCTTATCAAATTGAAATCATCACAACTAAGTGGAAAACCTATCTGCCTAATGAAGTTTTCCTGTTAAAAGACAAGAAAGTACTTATCATCGAAGACTGCATTATTACTGGCGATACCATAAAGGAATTGTTGGGCGTATTTCTAGCTCGTGGATTTAAGCGCGAAAACATCTTGGTAGCGAGCTTAATAGTAACAGATTATGCCATAAATGCTAATAAGGGACCTGATACACATTACTATAAAGTGACCGATAGTAGTGTGTTCTATATGCCTTGGGGCAAGGGAGTAGGTAAAGACTACTAGAGGCCATTTCATTGGCGTGAATTGCGCCTTACTAAACTCGCCTTAATACTAAGGTGGCGTTTTAGAACAGTGTTCCAAAACGCAACTGGCCGCACCTAGCACGAGTTTGGGCTGCATCTGGCGCGAGTTACGGCTGCGCCTAAACTCGCGCCAGCAATAGGCAGGTGCGGGCGGTGCTAGGGTAAGAACAAATAGCTTTGCTACGTATGAATAGCATCTGGTTTACCGCAGACACTCATTTTGGCCACAAGAACATTATCGAGTTTTCGAAGCGGCCTTTCGCCAGCGTAGCGGAAATGGACGAAGTGCTGGTGCAGCGCTGGAACGAGAAAGTTGGCGCGGAAGACTTGGTGTATCACTTGGGTGACGTGGCGCTGCTGCCGCCCGCCAAGCTGCGGCCCCTGCTCAACCGCCTCAATGGCCGAATATGCCTGATAAGCGGCAACCACGAAAATGCCGCCCTGGCCTGCGCCGACCGGTTTGACTGGATAAAACCCTACCACGAGCTAACGGTGGATGACCCGGATGCCTCACGCGGCAAGCGGCACATTATGCTGTTGCACTACGCCATGCGGGTGTGGAATGCCAGCCACCACGGCACTTGGCACCTATACGGCCACTCGCACGGCGACCTACCCGCCGACGAAACGTCGTTGTCCTTCGACGTAGGGGTAGATTGCCACAATTTCTATCCGCTCTCTTACCAGGAGGTGAAGGCTGTAATGGCGCGTAAAAGCTGGGTGTCGCCTTTCGCACCCAAGGCGTAGGGCGATGCTTGGATTAGGAGCGGGGTTTTTTAACTAATTACCGATGAATCGTCTATTGCTGCTGGTTCTGCTGGGGCTAGCCGCCTGCTCGCCGCCCACAAGCGGCCCGCCACCCCAAACGGCCACCAAGCCACCCGCGCCGAACGCCGAAGCAGCGCTGGCGCTACGCACCTGCGCGCTGTCAAACGAGAATTTTGCTTACGCGATTGATAGCTGCAACTGCGGCGATATATACGCCACCTCCGATACCATCGCCGTGGAGCTATTTCCGGCCGATGGTGGGGAGATTCAAGGCCGCGTGCTGCGCATCGACTACCCCGCTTGTGATAGCAGCTACGTGCTGGAGATGCGGCACCAAAACCGCTACTACACCTCCAGCATGGGCCCCGACCCGGTGCTTACCGACTGGCTGCTCTACACCTCACCGGTCAAGACGATTCGCTTTGACCCTAAGCGAAAGGGCTTTCCCATTGACACCATTCCGGAGGTAGAGCAGGAGCGTTTCCCGAAGTTTGACACGCTCAGCTTTTACCACGCCTACCAGCGGGCCATGGGTGAAAACCTGCGCTCAGGCTCGGTGCCCGGCATTGCCAAGGGCGCGCTGTACCGCGAGTACAAAGCTTCCAAAGCCCACGTTCGGGAGCTGCTTGAGGAATCGGGTGTGGAGCTGCACCGCGTAATCTTGGTGCTCAAAAAGGGTGACCGCGTGGAGAAGGTGCTATTATTCAACTACGGCCATTTTGGCTAGCATGGCGCGAGTGAGGGGTAATACCTTAAAGTGCCGTATTATAGCTTCATAATGGATAATCAGCGCGTAGATTGCGCTACATTTTCTGCTGTTATGAAGAAGAATACGGTTCTGCTTATAGCGCTGTTAAGCGTGACGAATTATGCATTTGGACAAACCCCAAGTGAAAAGCTGTATCAGGCTGTAGTACGGCGCGATACAGCTGGTGTGCGGCAAGCCCTAAATAGCCAAGCCGACCCTAATTATGTGAAAGCCACTGGTCCTTGGATGAAGGCTAGCGTGCTGACAACGGCAGTCAACAACCGCGATGTAGCAGTGGTGAAAATGCTACTCGCTCGGCACGCTGATGTTAATTGGAAGGACGGCTTTAAAACTACACCTTTGATGTACGCGGCTGCACTAGGAAATAAGGAACTGGTAGTAGCACTGCTTGAGGCCGGGGCCGATGTTAGTGCTAGCGATGGTACAGGCAATACGGTTCTTTCAGCTGCCGAAGAAAGTAAAAATAAGGAAGTCATTCAGCTTATTCAGGCTAAGCTGGGTAAGCATGATAAGTAATGAAAAATCATCTAGTTATTGATAATTAGCGTGTAAGATACAATAATAAAAAAGGCGACGCTTTTGGAATAGCATTCCAAAAGCGTCGCCTTTTGTTATTATCCAGACAGGCTTAAAACGCCGCCAAACCCGCCACGTAATCCTTGGTGCCATCAATCACCCAGGCGTCGAGTTGCGCGGGGTCTTTCATTTGCTGGCCGCGGGGGCGGGGCACCACGAGGTAGCCGCAGGGCACGTCGGGCAGGGCCGACATATCGCTCCAGAGCTTCTCGATTTGGGCTACGGGGTAGATGTCTTCCTGGCCGTGGCCCCAGCGGTACTTCACCTCCTTGATGGTGACGTAGGTGGGGATGCGCTGGGCCACGCTACGTACGGCGCGGGCCAAGCGGGCGTCGTCGGCGGTTTGCAGCTCGGCGCGGGTGAGACCGAAGAGGGCCAGCAGCGGGTCAACCTGCATCCAGGTGGTCATGGTGTTGTAGTAGCTTAGGCCAAGCTCGTCTTCTTCGCGGGGCTGGGCGAGGCCTTCGAGCAGGCGCAGCTGGCCATTTACGCGGGCGAGTCCACCGCCGCGGTCCTCGATGCGGCGGGCTACTACCTCGAAGGTCAGCACGTTGGCCGAGGCCAAATGATACCCTAGGGCGGCTGCGTCGAGGTCGGCGCCGAGCGTGTCGATGTTGTGCAGCATCAGGGTTTCTACCTGCGGCTGCTCGCGCAGCAGGCGGGCCAGCGTGCCGTTGCGTAGCAGGTTCGAGACCTCGTACCAGTGGCCGAGCGGCGAGAAGCGCTGGGCCGCAATATTGTCCACGTAGTCAGTGCCTTCACCTTTGCCGGTGGCCCAGCCTATCATGGTGTTGCGCACGGCGTCGCGCACTTTTTGCTTGTTTACGTCGAGCGTTTCCTGGGGCATTTCCTCCCACAGAAAGCGCAGGTCGCGGGCCATCGGCACGAAGCGCTGCCCGATGGAGCGGCCCTCCGAGAGGTACACTGGCCCGCCGTAGCCGAAGTTGCCGGTCTTGGCGAGGTGCGCCTGAATGGGGGCGTGCGTGAGGTAGCTCGTGGCTACTAGGTGCGGAATCACGGCGTCGTAGCGCTCGGCGGTGCGGCGCGTTTTGGCGAGGTGAATTTCGAGGAAGCTGCGCATCTTGCCCTCTAGCTCCACAAACGGATTCAGCGCCTTTATAACGCCCGCGCCCTTGGTCCAGCGGCTGCCTACGCCGGCCGCCAGACTCAGCACGCCCACCTTACCGGTGCGGATAGCGGCTTCGCCGGCTTGAGTATACTCGCCTAGGTCGGTGAGCTGGGCGGCGTCGCCGGGCTGCACGTCGGCGATGGTAGTTTCGAGCGGCAACTGGTTGCGCGAGAGGCCGATGCGGCCCTTTTGCAAGTCGGCCCGAATGTCTTCGTGCTGAATGTAGTCGAAGCCGTTTTCCTGCTTGATGCGCTCGGCCTTGTCGTTTTCGACGCTGCGGTTGCCCTGTGCGCCGGGGTCCGACACCTGGAATAAATTGCTGACGATGGTGCGCAGCAGGGGGTAGGCCAGGTTGTTTTGCTCGCAGTGCGTGGTGAAGAAATCGACCTCCGCCCGGCGGATGTAGGAGATGTTTTCGGGCTCCTGCTTAACGAGTTGCGAGACGTGAATGGCGTAGTACTGCTCGGGCATCAGCGCCTCGGCGCCCTCGTGCAGCGTCGACCAGCTGCCCTTGTAGTTGATGTCCCAATTGTATACCACCGGCTCCATGGCGAAGGGCAGCGCGGCCGACAGCTCCTGCTTGGTCGAGCGCAGCAGCTCCAGCACGCGCAGCTTGTATTCTTCGTAACGCTCGGGGTTCACAAACATGCCCATGCCGCCGCCCGACATGCCGCCCAGCATCAGGAAGCCGTAGTAATCGGCCCCGAACTGCTGCTTGGCGCGGGCAATGATTTCCTCCGTAAAGTAGGTCGAGGCCCACGGAATAATCGTCTTAATCGGGTACTCCCAGTTGCGGGCGGTGTTAGCGGCCAATTTGGGCACGTCGCCCTCCTTTAAGGCACCTAGGATGTTGTCAAACACCTGGTTAGTGAACTGTCGGGCAGCCCATTCCTTCTCGCCGCGCAGCAGGTATTTCTCGCTCACCATCTCCAGAATGGGGCCGACGTTGGAGGCCATGCCGCCGTGTAGCAGCACCAAGGAGTTGCGGATGCGCTCGCCCATTTCGGGGTGAATATCGTCGCCACTCAGCACGCGGTGGCGGGGCAGCAGCGTGCCGCGGCTGATACCAAATTCGGGGTCGCCGGCCTGGGCAAAGGTGCCCTGAATGGCCTTGATGCCCGGCCACACGCCACCCGAATCTTGCCAGCCGCCGCCCGAGCCGCCAATCCACTCGCCCAAAATGGCCCGCGAGGCCACTAGTCGGCGCTCGTTTTCGTCGAGGCCGCCGGTGAGGTTTTTGGTTTGGCCGGTGGCGCGCATCAGCAGGCTGATAATGCACCCTAGGAGGTTGGTCGAAACCGCAAAGCGCGAGCCTTTCGGAATATCATTGACCTTGGTAACCAGCTCGATGCCCATGCCCGGCGCCACAATGCGCGCCAGCAATTGCGGCAGCGATTGGGACGTGCCTTCGAACGACGGCGGGATGAGCCCCGAGGCAATGACACCCGCTTTTACCAAGCTCAGGTAGTCGTTGCCGAAGTTGAACAAGTCGGCCAAGTCGGTCACGTCCTTGGTCGTGTTCAGGTCGATGCTGGTGAGGCGCAGCACCGGCTCGGCAATGACGCGCACGTAGGCGTGCAGCGGCGGCCGAATGTCTTTATCGCGCCCAAATACCCCTAGGTCAATCGACAGGTTGACGACCCGCGCGCCCTCGGGGTAGTCCATGCCCAGGAAGAAAATATCGGACCAACCGCTGTGCGTCAGGTCCATACGCACTGCCGTGTGCTCGTGCAGTACCGGGTAGAAGAGCGTCCCTTCGGGCCGCTGCAACAGCGCTTTATGGATGCGAATGGGGTGCTCGTCCTGGTGCCCCACGCGGAACATCCACTGGTTGCCCTTGCTCGAGCGCACGCTTTTGCGCACCTGGTTGGCCAGCGTCTGGAAAGAGAGCTGGTGGTAGCTGTCGGCCAGCGCGCTGAAGAGCATGGCGTTCGGCCCGTGCGCGTCCAACTCAGCTAGGAAAGTGCTAATGGCCTGCTCGAAGCGCCGCGCCAGCAAGTCCTCGAAGCCCGCGTAGGGAATCTTGCCCACGGCCGGCGTGGCGGGCGCTTCCTGCAAGAAGAACCGGAACCCTGCGTACAGAAACAGGATGGCCCGCACCTTGTCGTAGAGGCTGGGCGTGGCCTTGCGGAAGTCGTCGAGCTCGCGCAGACTCTTCAGCAAATCCTTCGCGGATAAAGCTTTGGCTAGTTCGTAAAACGACCGGTCCCGCTTAGCGGGGTCGGTCGCGGTTATCGTCTCAATGAGGATATTCATGGGGAGATTCAGAATGCCTCAGTGATTAGCGGCCGTTGGCTTCGGCCAGGAGTTCGACCATGGTGCTGAGCGTTTCGGCGCGGGCCTCGCCGGCCAGACCTAGGGCCAGTTGGGCGCGCAAGAGGCCGTGGCGGCGGCTGAGGTCGTAGCGGGTGCCTTGCACTTCGAGGGCCAAGTACTTCTCGGTTTCGGCCAGCTCTTGCAGGGCGGGCGTCAGCAGCAGGTTGCCGTTGCTGGTGGCTTCGTGGCGCGCCAAGATGGTGAAAATGCTCGGCGTGAGCACGTGCATCCCGAAGAAACACAGGTAGTAACCGGCGCGCAGGCCGGGCGTTTGCAGTTCTAGCTCGGCGGTGCTGAGCGAGGGCTTTTCGATGATTTTCTCAATCTCGTACACGCCCGCTTGCCCGGCCACGAGGCCGCCCGTGAGGGTGCCGTAGCGCCCAATCTGGTGCTCGATGGTGGGGTTGACGGCCGATACCGAGCAGGCTTCCTGGGTGGCCAGCGCTAGCAGCTGGGCCGCGCAGCGCTGCCCCGGCTGGGCCGACACATATAGGTAGTCACCTAGGAGCAGCAAAAAGGGCTCGTCCTGCACAAAATCGCGGGCGCAGGCCACGGCGTGGCCGTAACCTAGGGGCTCGGCCTGCTCGGCAAAGTGCAGCCGGCTTAACAGAAAGTCAATTTTGTCGGCTTGCTGGGTGGCCCAGTCGCTGCCCTGGTACGACTTTACGAGGTTGTCGCGCAGCGAGGCAAAGGCGGCTAGGTAGCGCTCGCCGTCGCCAGGCGCGCACACCACGCACAGCTCTTCGATACCGCTGCTAAATGCTTCTTCGGCAATAATTTGGATAACTGGCTTGTGCAGGCCATCGAGGTCGATGACGGGCAGCATAGCTTTCTGGATGGTATCGGCTACGGGGTAGAGCCGCTCGCCGCGGGCGGCCGCCGTAATGACGGCTTTTCTGACTTTCATATCGGGCTTCGATGGGGAAGGATGCGGCAAGTTACGGTAGCTATTGGGTAGCAAATAAGGTCGACAGTACTAAATGCAGCCGCGTTTTTGGCAAACCGATAGCACGCCGCAAATACGAATCGTTACCGATAGCTTGGATGCGCGCCGTGCCTTTAAATTAAAATAACTGCCCGTCCGTAACGGATGAACGCCCGGCCGGTAAGTTCTTTGTTGGCCCGTGCCCCGCGGTGGTGGCGCGGCTTTCGGCAACGATATGCGAGTGTCTTTTTTTGTAATGTTGCTGGCTGCGCTTTGGCTGGGCGGCGGGGGCTTTGCGGCGGCGGCGCAGGCCCTGGCCGAGCCGGCATTTTCACTGGTTTGCCGGCCAGGGTCGCGGGTGGGGGGCTACAAACAACAGTTTTGCGAAATCCGCGACCTGACCATGCCCGCGCCCGTGGGGCAGTCGCTGCTCATCGACGGCCCCAATGGCGGCACTACCGTGCGCGGCTGGGACGGACCCGATGTGCGCATTAAAGCGCTGGTGCAGAGCGGGGGGCGCACCGTCGAAGAGGCGCAGGCGCGGGTGCAGGGCGCTACCATCACGGCGGCGGGCAATGCGCTGCGGGCCACCCTGCCCGAAGAAGGAATTGAGCGGCTGGTGCGCTACGAAGTATTCGTGCCCCGCCACACGCCCCTCGTCGTGACCTCGGCTAATGGCAGCATGCGGCTTGAAGATATCCAGGCTCGCATCGAGTTTAGGGGGGCCAACGGCAGCGTGACCCTGCGCAACCTAGGGGGCCAGGTAGCCGGCAGCGTCATCAATGGTAGCGTTACTATCGTGCTGGGTGGCAGCCAGTGGGAGGGCGAGGGCCTCGACGTACGCGCCACCAACGGCAGCATCCGGTGGCAGGTGCCCGCCGGCTACTCGGCGCAGGTGCAGCTGAGCACCAGCAACGGCAGCCTCAACACCAGCCTGCCCGTCGTGACCTCCAACGGGCATAAGGAAGCGACGGTCACCCTCGGCCAGGGCGGGCCGCTGCTGAAAGCCAGCACCGTGAGCGGCAGCATTGAGTTTAGGCAGGAAGGACAAGCGGCGCCCCAGGCCGCCAGCGCCAGCGATGGCCGGGCCACCGAAATCGAACGCCTGAAACGGGTGCTGCCCCGCGCTACCCCCGAGGCCCTCGATACCGTGCTGGCGCAGGCCCGGCGCGTGGCCTACGTGCCGGCACAAGTGGTGGTGCTCAGTCGATTGGCGGCTGGGCAGCTGCCGCAGCAGCCCACCGTTGCCAGCGCCCGCCTGCAAGAAGCCACCCAACTGGCCAGCCAAATCCGCGACGTGGCCGATGCGGGCTGGGCCCTGGGGCAGGTGGGGCTGTTGCAGCGGCAGCTCGCCCGCCGAGCGCCCGACCAGAGCGACTTCTACGCCCCATTGCTGCAAGCCCTGGGCGATGCCATGAACACCAGCGCCGCCTTCAAAGCCCCTGCCGTGCCCAAAGAGGCCGACCTTCCCGCCGTGCTGGCGGCGGGTGAAAAACGTCGGATAAGGGGTCTTGCGGCGGCTTTTGGGCAGGTGCCGGTAGTACCCGTAGTGCCGGGCGTGGCTTTGAGTCGGCTGGGGTTGGCGCGCCTCACCCAGGCCGACAAGTGGCTCGATACCCTGCTGGCGGGCCGCCATAGCTCGCCGCAGGTGGTGCGCCAGCTGGCGGCCCGCCGCCAGCTGCGCGACAAAAGCGCGGCCCTGAGTACCGCCTTTGCTAAAGAGGGTGACTACGCCAAAGCCTACCAGTACTTTTTGCAATACACGGCCTACAAAGACAGTCTCACCGCTGAGGCCACTAGCCGCCGCCTAGCCGCGCTCGAATACCGCCAAAATCTGCTCAAAAAAGAGTCTCAAATCCAGCGTCTTACCAAAGAGCGGCTGCTGCGGGTGCAGGCCGCCCGGCGGCAAGAGCAGTTTGTGGTGGGGCTGGGCGTGTGCGTGGGGCTGCTAGCGCTATTTGCCTTTATCCTGAGCCGAAACAACCGTGCCCGGCGCTTAGCCAACGAGCAGCTTAACGAGCAAAAAAATGCCCTGCAAGCGGCCCTGGCCGACCTGAAAACTGCCCAAAGCCAGCTCATTCAATCCGAGAAAATGGCCAGCCTGGGCGAGCTGACAGCCGGCATCGCCCACGAAATTCAAAACCCGCTCAACTTCGTCAATAACTTCTCCGAAGTCAGCACCGAGCTACTCGATGAGCTGCTGGAGCACCGCCGCCAACCCACCCCCGACCCGGCCCTGGAAGACGAATTGCTGGCCGACGTGCATCAAAACCTGCTGCGCATCAACCAGCACGGGCACCGCGCCTCCACCATCGTGAAGGGGATGCTGGAGCACGCCCGCACCAGCACCGGCCAAAAAGCGCCCACCGACCTCAACGCCCTGCTCGAAGAATACGGTAAGCTGGCTTACCACAGCCTCCGCGCCAAAGACAAGGCTTTCGAGGCCAAGCTCACGCTACATTTGGCTCCTGACCTAGGCCCAGTGCCGGCCGTGCCACAAGACCTCAGCCGCGTGCTGCTCAACGTGTTCACCAACGCTTTCTACGCCGTGCAGCAAAAGGCACGTAGCGCCGGCCCCGCCTACCGCCCCGAAGTGCAGGTCCGCACCGAGCGCGGACCGGGCCACGTCAAAATCCAGATTCGCGACAACGGCACCGGCGTGCCCGAGGCCATCCGCCAGAAGATATTCCAGCCCTTTTTCACTACCAAGCCCACCGGCGAAGGTACCGGCCTGGGCCTCTCGCTGAGCTACGACATCATCACGAAGGGCCACGGCGGCACGTTTTCGTTGGAAAGCGTGGAGGGGAAGTTTACTGAATTGACGCTGACGTTGCCAGTGGCGGGGTAGGTATGTGAAGGAAGTGATTCCTGCTACAATATATTCAATAATTAGTGGGATTAGAATAGCTTGCTTTTATGCCAGTAGATATCAATGGTTGGATTGAGTTTATTCCTTCTATCTATAGTACCGATGCAGAGTGGGAAGATGAGTATGCTTGGCACACTTGGATGAGAGTAGGTTCTATAATCTATTCCAATGATGAAATAAACTGGATATTATTTGGCAATCCAAGAGAATTCAATAATCCTGAACCCGAATTCAGGACAATAGCAAAGGGTAGGGGTTTTCCTCAAAATCCAGGTCCAGACTTAACGCGTAGTATAGAAGAAATAATTGAGTTTGAAAATAAGCTTGGTAAAGGTGAATTCTTCGCATTTACTCACGTTTTTTATAGTGAGATAAACACCGTGAATTGGCAAAAAGAATATGGTATTAATGTGGTAGAAAGCGATTGGCTAAAATTATTTCAACTGGTTGATAAGTTTCTTGAACTGAAGAATCTGAGCCCTGAACAGATAAGAATTACAGTTTGGTATAACTGGTAAACTACCCCTCAAAATCCAGTACAAACGCTGTCCCTTTTCCTAATACCGACTCTGCCCGCAGCACGGCTTTGTGAAACGAGGCGATAGTCTGGGCGATGGGCAAACCCAGGCCGTAGCCCTCGGGGGCTTTGGGGCCGGTGGCGTGGAAGCGCCGGAAGCGGTCGAAGAGCAGTGGCACATCGTCGGGGGCGATGCCGGGGCCATCGTCTTCGACGCGCAGCGAATAGCCGCCGCCGGGGCGCGGGCGGCCTAGCACCCGTACCTGGCCACCTTCGTGGTTGTACTTGATGGCGTTGGAGAGTAGGTTGCGCAGTAGGGTGTGCAGCAGCGTGGCGTTGGCTTGGGGCACCACGTAGTCGGGGCTGAGGTCGATATGCAGGTCGATTTCGCGCTGCTGGCGGCGGTCGTCGAGCTCCTCGGCCACGTCGGCCACGGTTTGGCGCAGGGCCACGCTGGCATCGCGCAGGTACTGGTCGTTTTCGATATTGGCGATGAGCAGCAGCGTGCGCACGGTGTTGCGCAGACGGTAGAGCGTGCGCTGGCTTTCCACTATCTGCTGGGCGTGGGGCTCGGGCAGGGTGGGGTCTTGCAGCATGTTTTCGAAGCGCGATTGCAGGATGCTGGTGGGCGTGAGCAGCTCGTGCGAGACGTTGCTCATAAACTCGCGCTCCTTCTCAAACGAGGCTTGCAGCTGCCGCATGAGGGCCGACAGCGAATCGTCGAGGTGCCGAAAATCGGTGGTATCCGTGTCGAGGCGGGCAAACGAGAACTCGCCCGGCTGCCGGATGCCCCGCAGCTTACGTGAAATCAGCTCGCGCAGGGGCCGCAGCAGGTAGTGCGCAAAAGCGGCATCGACAAACACCGTGAGTACCGCGCCCGCCACCAGCACCCACAGCGCCAGCGAGCGCAACGTATTGGTTAGCAGCTCCACCGTGCCCAGCGACGAGCCGATTTCGAGGCGGTAGCGGCGGGCATCGGGTGTCTGCTGGCGGTTGTTGAGCGGCCCCACGTAGCTTAGAATCCGGAAGTCTTCGACCTCCTTGCCCACTTGGCGGGGCTCTTCAAAAATGCGCTCGGTAGTGGCTAGGCCGATAGCCGCCTCATTTACCGGTGTGATGGTGATGTACTCTTGCTTCAGGATATTGTAATCGGCGTAGGTCTCGTCGTGCTCCTCGCGTAGAAACGTTGCTAGCCCGTCGCGGGTGATGAGGCTGAGCACTTCGCTCTTTTTCTCGTGCAGGCGCTGGTCGGTGTGCGCCACGGCCACCTGCTGCACCACGGGCGGAATCAAGAGAGCGCCCAGCACCACCAGCAGCAGCTTGGAAAGCCCGTTGAAGAGGCCGAGCTTAGTTTGGAGTTTCATTTCCGGTAGAATGCAAAGAAGGCTAAAAATAGAACTGTCATGCTGAGCGGAGCGCAGCGCAGTCGAAGCATCTCTAGCAGCAAACTAACCTTAGTAGTTGAGATTAGTGAAACTAAAGAGATGCTTCGACTGCGCTGCGCTCCGCTCAGCATGACGGCCGTTTTTGCTACGTGAAATTACCCGGCCCTAAACGGCCCGGTAGCCGATGCCGCGCACCGTTTCGATAAAGTCGGCCGAGCCGAATTGGGCTAGTTTTTTACGCACGTTTTTGATGTGCACGTCGATGTAGTTCGAGTCCGAATCATCTTCGAGTACGTTGCCCCACAGGTGCTCGCCGAGCTGCAAGCGCGTGAGTACCCGGCCTTTGTGCAGCATGAGGTAGTGCAGCAGGTCAAACTCCTTCTTGGTGAGCGGTACCTCCGGGGTGTCGGGGGCGCCGTGGCGTACCGTGCGGGCAGTTACGTCCATCACGAAGCCGTCGCCGAAGGTGATTTCCGAGCGCTTGAGGCCAAATTTGCGGCGCGTGATGGCCTGCATGCGGCTCGTGAGCTCAAGCAGCGAGAAGGGCTTGGGCAGGTAGTCGTCGGCGCCCAAATCGAGGCCTTTGATGCGGTCGTCGAGGTCGCCGCGGGCGGTAAGGATAATAAAGGAGGCTTCCTGCTTTTCGTTGCGGCGGGTATCGCGCAGCAGGTCTAGGCCATCGCCACCGGGCAGGCCCAGGTCGAGGAGCACGAAGTCGTAGGAATTGACGTACAGCTTTTCCGACGCCTCGGCGTAGGTGTAGGCTGAATCAACCAGGTACTGAGCCTGTTGCAGGAACTGCCGCACTTCTTGGTGCAGGCTTTTTTCGTCTTCAACTAGCAGAACGTGCATGTCTTGGGGGAGGTATGAGGGGAATGATACCACAACATACGGCACTTGGCGTTAAGGTGAAGATGAAGATTGGCTGTTGATTTGATGAAGTTGGGTGAACTGGCGCGTCAGTAGGTTGAATGTTGCCCAAAACCCGCCGAACGTGGTACTTTGCAAAGCCATCCCTGACTTTCAAATCCGAAGAATATGAAAAGCCTTTTGCTGAGCGCCTTGCTTTGTCTGCTGCTGGCTGCCGGCATCGGTCCGGCGCTGGCCGGGCCGCCCGTCACTACTATTTATCTGGTGCGCCACGGCGAAAAAGACCTTACGCCCGGTGTGGCCGACCCGCTGCTGACGCCCGCCGGCGAGGCTCGCGCCCAGGCCCTGGCCAACAAACTAGCCAGTAAGCACCCGGTCGCCCTCTTCACTACCGACACGCGCCGCACCCGTGCCACGCTGGCCCCGTTGGCGGTGGCCACGCGCCTCACGCCGCTGGTTTATAGCCCCAAAGAGCCCGATGCCTTTGCCATTCGCCTCTACAAAGAGTACGCTGGGCACACGGTAGTAGTGGTGGGGCATTCCAATACGCTGCTGCCGCTGCTGGCCGCGCTGGGCGTGAAAGCACCGATGTTGGAGATTAAGGATGAGGAATATGACTACCTATTTAAAGTAGAGCTGCGCGAAGGCCAGCCGGCTAAGCTCAAGGTGAGCCGCTACGGAAGCTAGCTCAGTTTTGCCTCGGAAATGCCCCTACCTTAGCGCAACAGGTATTGGTAGTTTATAAACGATAATATGCGAGTTTTTACCCTTTTAGGAGTGGTTGCGCTAACAGGTTTGTTAGCTTGCTCAAAAAATGATTCCGGCCCCCAGGCAAGTCCCCAAGGCAAGCGTGTGCTGGTCACGCCCACGCCACCCGCGCCAGCCGTTGCGCAGCTACGCTCCTACACGTCTGCCAGCACCCCCGGTCCCGACCAGCCGCTGTGGCTGAGTACCGTGCTCGATTTGTATGGCAGCCAGGCGCTACTGGTGCGGCTGGACACGGCTGGCCAACTGCTGGCCAGCCAGATGATTTACAACGCGACCTACGTGCCGGTGGCCGCGCTGGCTGATGGCAGCAGCCTGGCGCTGGGGCAGGATGGTAGCAATGCCTTCGTGTTCCGGCTGAATACCGACGGCACTACCGCCTGGAGTAAAATACTGACCAACGGCGCCGGGCAAAATCGGACGCTGACCCCCGGCAACATCGTGCCGCTGGGCAACGATGCGCTTTACTACGGCAGCGTGGGAAACTTCAACCAGCGGGGCTTTGCGCGCATTGCGAATAGTGGCGCGGTGCAGCCCTACGCGACCTACACCTTCCCTGCCAAGGCGGCGACGTTTAATCGGGTGCCGGCTTTCAAGCCCCTGCCCGCCGGCGCGGGTGCCATTATGCTCGAGCAGCTGGACGATGCTACTTTTTTGCTGAGCAACCTGGATGCCACCGGCCACCTGCGCTGGTGGCAGCAGCTGAACCTGGCGGGCCTGCCGGCCACGCCGCAAACAGCCAAGTTTTATGACGTAGCCGTGTCGCCCACTAGCGGCAACCTGGCCGTGCTGATAGGCGACCCCACTGCGGGCCAGGGCGGGGCGAGCCAGCTGCTGCGCTTTTCGGCGGCCGGTACGCTGCTGAGTGCCACGACGTACACACTGAGCAGCGCGCCGCATTTTGTGTATTTTGGGCATCTGGCGATGGGGGCGCAAGAGGAAGTAGCCTGGACCTTGGAAAGTAGTGAGTGGGTGTACTACTATGCTGTCAATGCTCAAGGCAAAATACTGGCGTCCAAACGTATAGCTAACACCCCTAAGAATAGCCTCGTCTCCAGTTCCTACGGCCTGTTGAGTATTGGCCAGAAAGGGGCCTATGGCTTTGGTACCTTCGCGGGCCCCGCGCCCGACAATGCGCCCGACACCAGTATCAATTTTTTGCATATCAGCGCCGATGGCCAGGCAGGTTGCCCCACCGCCGATGCGCCGGCCCTAACGGGCGCGGGCGCCACGGGCACCAGGGCCGTGGGCCTGCCCGTGCCCACCGCCGGCACGCTGGCCAATGGCACCGCCAGCTACACTTTATACACTGCTCCTCTCACGCTGGCCACCAGTCCAGCTTGCCAGTAATCTCCTTATGTTTATAAAAGCTCGTGTTTGCTACGTCGCAGCAAGCCTTTTTCTTGCTTCGGTAGGCCACATTTCTGCCCAAAACCCGGCCCCCGCCGCCAAAACCGACTCGCTAGTTCTGCGCAAAATCTACGACGAGGCGCTGCTGCGCGGCCAGAGCTACGAAAACCTGCGTTACCTCTGCAAAAAAGTGGGACCACGGCTGTCGGGCTCGCCGCAGGCCGCGCAGGCCGTGGCCTGGGGCAAGCTTACGATGGAGAAGGCCAACTGCTTCGATAAAGTGTACTTGCAGGAGTGCAAAGTGCCGCACTGGGTGCGCGGGGCCAAGGAAAAAGGCCAGATTATTGGCAACAAGGGCCGGAGCGTGCCCGCCGCCGTGTGCGCCCTCGGCGGCTCGGTGGGCACCAGCGGCAAGCTGCGTGCTGGCGTGGTCGAGGTTAAAAGCCTGGCTGAGTTCAAAGCCCTGCCCGACGCGGCCGTGAAAGGCAAGTTTATCTTCTTCAATCGCCCCTTCAACGACGCACTCATCGAGCCCGGCGCGGCCTACGGTGGCGCGGGCGACCAGCGCCGCAGCGGCCCCGCCGAGGCGGGCCGGCGCGGCGCGGTGGGGGCGCTGGTGCGCTCGCTCACCGCCGCCCACGATAATAACCCCCACACCGGGGCCACCGCCTACGGCGACACGCCCACCAAGGTGCCCGGCGCGGCCCTCAGCACCCAGGCCGCCGACGAACTCAGCCAACTCCTGAAAGCCGACCCCAATTTGCAGTTTGAGCTAGAAATGAGCTGCGAAACCCTGCCCGACGAAACCAGCTACAATGTGGTAGGGGAGGTGCGTGGCTCGAAATACCCCGACCAGATTATCACCGTCGGCGGCCACCTCGACTCGTGGGACCTTGCCGAGGGTGCCCACGACGATGGCACCGGCGTAGTGCAAAGCATTGAGGCTGTGCGCTTACTAAAAGCCGCTGGCCTGCGCCCCGAGCGTACGGTGCGCGCCGTGCTCTTCATGAATGAGGAGAACGGCACCCGCGGCGGCGAGAAATACGCCGAGCTGGCCAAGCAAAACCACGAAACCCACCTCGCCGCCATCGAGAGCGACGGTGGCGGCTTCACGCCCCGCGGCTTCACGGCCGAAACCACGCCCGCGCTCCTCAAAAAAGTAGCCACCTGGGGCCCGATTTTGGCACCCTACCACGCTAATTCGCTGACGCCTGGCCACTCCGGCACTGACATCGAGCCGTTGGTGAATGCGGTGCACCCCACCGCCCTCTTCGGCTACGACGGCGACTCGCAGCGCTACTTCGACCTACACCACTCGGCCCTCGATACCTTCGAGCAAGTCAACCGCCGCGAGCTAGAATTGGGCGGAGCCAGCATGGCATCGCTGATTTACCTGCTGGGCAAGTACGGCCTATAACCGCAGATTCAAACGGATTTGTCGGATTTAACGGATACGCCGCTAGCGCGGCTGGCTAACTAGGCTGGAGAATGGAAAAGCAAAAAGGCTGCCCGATAGAGCAGCCTTTTTGTGTGTACAGGCATCAGCCTAGTTAGCCAGCCGCGCTAGCGGCGTATCCGTTAAATCCGACAAATCCGTTTGAATCTGCGGTCTATTGCGTGTTCAGAATGGAGAATAGCTCGTCTAATTTCGGCGTCAGGATGATGTCGGTGCGGCGGTTGAGGGCTTTGTTTTGGGGCGTATCGTTGGCGGCCACAGGTAGGAATTGGCCTTTGCCGGAGGCGGTAATTTGCTCGGGGGCGATGCCGGCCGAGGTGAGCAGGCGCGTGATTTCGGTAGCGCGCAGCACGCTCAGGTCCCAGTTGTCTTTGGCGCCGTTTACTACGCCTTTGATGGGTACGTTGTCGGTGTGGCCTTCGATGAGCACGTTGATGTCCGTATTGCCCGTTAGTGCGTTAGCCAGTTTGAGGAGGGCGTCTTGGCCGGCAGGGTCTACTTTGGTTGAGCCCGATTTAAAGAGCAATTGCTCGGAAAGCGACACGTAGACTTTGCCGTTTTTCACGTTCACCTGCAAGTCCTGCGAGTTGAATCCTAGCAGCGCGTCGCTCACCTTTTTGCGCAGGGCTTTGGTGGCGGCATCCTTCTCATCCAGAATGCGTTGCATTTCGGCAATGCGGGCGTTTTTACCGGCTAGGTCTTGCTCAGTGGTGCCCAGGACTTGGTTGAGCTGGTTTACCTGCTGGTCTTTGGTGAGCAGGCGGTTGGTGAGGGTATTTTCGGTGCGGCTCTTATCTTGTTGCAACGCCTCTTTCTCCAGCAGCAGCTGGTCGCGCGACTTGGTTAGGTCGGCGTTTTGCTCCTGGAGCAGGGCAATCGCCTTTTTGTTGCAGCTGGGCAGTACGAGCAGCGAGGCCGCCAGCACGGCGGCCGGGGCAAAAGCAGGAAGTTTAAGCATAACGAAAAAAGCAAAAGCAGCCCCGACCAGCCGGCCGGAGTCCGCGTTTACAAACGAACCACTTGGGCGAGGGGTTGTTGAGGCAACTGTGCCGGGCGTAGGGCGCGGCGGGGTATTTTTGCCGGGCCGCTTGGTACTATGCCCGGTTGCCCCGGCCCACGCCGGGCTGTCGATTCATCTTTGAGCTATGCAATTACAACTAAGCGGCCGGGGCCGGTGGGCCAGCGGGCTGCTACTCGTACTGCTGCATCTGCCCGGCCTGGCTGCGGCGCAAGGTCCCGTTTCGGCCGCAGCCCCGGCCCGCTACTGGGTCAGCTTTGCCGATAAAGCGGGCGTGTCATTCGACCCGGCGGCGTATTTCAGTTCCGCCGCGCAGGCCCGCCGCCAGCGCCAGGGCTTGCCCGCTTACGAACCCTCCGACCTACCCGTGCGGCCCGACTACTTGGCGCGGGTGCGCGCTGGCTGCGATACAGTTACGCTAGTCAGCCGTTGGTTTAATGCCGTGGCGTGCCGCGCTACAGCGGCCCAGGCCGCCGCCCTGCGGCAACTGCCGGGTGTAGTGCGGGTAGCGAGTTGGCCCGAAATACTGGTAAAATCGGCCCTGGCCGGCCGGCCGGCCGCTCCGCGCCACATCCAGCACGGCTTCGATATTAGTGCCAACGACTACCTACTGGCCCGCCAGCAAACGGCCGTGCTGGGCCGCCCGGCCCTGGCACGGGCGGGCCTCGCGGGCAAAGGCATTCGCATCGCGGTATTTGATGTGGGGTACAGCGGCTCGCGCGAGCACCCGGCTTTTCGGGCGCTGTGGCGCGAGCGGCGCGTGGTGGCCACGTATGATTTCCTAAAAAACCGGCCCGACGTGTTTCGCTCCGGCTCGCACGGCACCGAGGTGCTGGGCTGCCTGGCTGGCCGCCTGCCCGGCCCCGATAGCCTGCACGCCGGCCCGGTGCTGGGCCTCGCGCCCGAGGCTACTTACCTGCTGGCCCGCACCGAAAGCCTTACCCGCGAGCGCATTGGCGAGGAAGAAGCCTGGCTGAAGGCCGCCGAGTGGGCCGACCGTGAAGGGGCCGACATCATCAGCTCGTCGTTGGCTTATACCGAGCAGCGCTACTTTCCGGAGTGGATGGATGGCCGCCACTCGCTCATCGGGCGGGCGGCCAATATGGCGGCCCGCAAGGGCATGCTGGTGGTGAGTGCCGCCGGCAACGACGGCGACGACGACTGGGGCCGCATCGGCACGCCCGCCGACGCCGACTCGGTGCTGGCTGTGGGTGGCCTCGACCCCGCCACCGGCCTGCACGTGGCATTTAGCTCGACCGGCCCCAGTGCCGACCGCCGCCTCAAGCCCGACGTGTCGGCCTTTGGCATCGTGCTCACCACCACGCCCAGCGGCTACGAGCGCCTCGAAGGCACCTCGTTTGCCGCGCCGCTGGTAGCGGGTTTTGCGGCCTGCGCCTGGCAGCAGCAGCGGCAGCTCAAGGCAATGGACCTGTTTCGGCAGGTACGCGAGGCGGGCGACTTGTACCCGTACTACGACTACGCCCACGGCTACGGGCGGCCTCAGGCCAGCTATTTTCTCGCCGCCAAAACGCCCCCACGCCAACTCACGCCCACCTTCGATTTTGTGGCCCACGACTCGGTGGTGACAGTGGTACTGCGGCCGGCGGCCACCGTGCCCAGCGCCCAGCCGCTGCCCCTGCTCACCGACCCCGAGGAGGCCAGCCCCGCTTGGCTCGCCGCCCTCAGCCCCGATGCCAGCTCCAACCAGCCCGCACAGCCAGCAGCCGCGCCCACCGGCGTGCCCCCCGTGGGCCAAGAGCGGCCCATCGCTGCCGATGGCCCGCCGCTGCCCGCGCCGGCCGCGTACCCGCCGCGCCTATTTTGGCACTTGGCCAACCGACAGGGCGTGCTGCACCGCTACGAGGTGCGCGCCGTGGCCCAGCGGGCCGTGCTGCAAGTGCCGCGCCGCTTGCTGAAGGGCGGCACCGTGCTACGCGTTGCTTTTCAGGGCTACACGGGCGAATATTCCGAGTAGCAGAATACCACTCGATTAGGCAACCGGGCCACAACTTAACAACTTGGGCACGCAACCCTTGGGCGCGCTTGGGGGTCTGGTAGTAGGGGGTGGGAAGGCGCTGCCCAGCAAGGCAAGACTGCCGGGTTGAGGTAGTCTCAGCAACTGATTTCGCCCAAACATCGCCGCCCGCCGCTAGTTTCGTGCCCGCCGAAGCAGTTTCTACCCATTCTATGAAAATCAACTACCAGTGGCTACTAGCTGCGTGCTTGGCCGGCCCGGCCGCCCAGGCGCAGCAAGTGCTGCTGCAAACCGACGTGGCCCGCGATACCCTGCGCCCCCGCACGGGGCCAAATCGCCGCTATTTCGGGCACCTCTATGCCAGCTACGGGCTGGCGCTGGGCGGCAGCGGGGCCGGCCTGCCGCTACGCTACGGGTTCGCCTCGTCCGAAACGCAGGTGGGCGGCCGCCTCAAGTGGCGCCTCACCGACCACCTGGCTGTTACGACCGACCTGCGCTATGCCTACCTTCGCTACGCCCTGGCCCAGGATGCCGGCCCAAAAGCCGCGCCCTTTGCGCCCCTGCACGATACCGAAACCCTGACCTACCACCAGCTGCAAGGCGAACTGGGCCTGCGCCTAAATGCCGGCTTTAAGCCCCGCGGCAACGTGGTGGGCACCTACCTCGACCTGCTGGCCTACGGCGGCCCAGCCCTGGCCGCCAACCATACCACCACCGACAAAGACACGGGCCAGGGCGAGCTGGAGGCCACGCGCCATGCGCCGCCCTACATGCAGCGCTGGCTGGGCGGCGTGGGCCTGCGGCTGGGCAGCGGCTCCTTTGCGCTGGTGGGCCGCTACCGCCTCAGCGAGGCCCTGCGGCCCACCGAAAGCCTGCGCCCGCCCGAGCCGAGCCGCTTTGTAGTGGGGCTCGAAATTGGCTGGTTCTAGCATCCGATGACTGGTATTTTACGTATGATTAAAAGCCTCTAAGTCCTTCCTAAGCTCATCCTTTTGCCTTTTTCCTGTTTTATGAAACCATCACTTTTTACTATTTGCATGGTCGCCGGCCTGCTACAGTTCGGTACGTCTTGCATCAACACGGAGCGGGAGGTAGCAACTTCGACCAAAGACCCGCGCAGCGTGTACGTGCCGCCCGCCAGCACCGGCCGCCGCGTCAGCGGGGCTACCGTGCTCAATACCGTGCGGGCCACCCACAATTTCTCCGACCCCAAAACCAAGGATAATTTTCTGTTGCAGCTGCGCGGCCCGCGCATTCTCACCAGCCGCGTGCATCTCATCGTGCTCAGCGCCCAGGGCGATACCCTACGCCACGAGGTGATGCCCGCCCGTGCTCTGCTGGCTGGTAGTGCGGTGCAAGACAGCAAGATGGCCACCGTGCGCGACCAGGAAATTGCCATCCTGCGCCGCATGAACAACTTCTTTGCTGAAGACCATTTCACGCACCCCGCCGTGCCCGCCAGCGCCACCCAGCCCGCCGAACTCGACACTAAAGCCTGGGATAGCCTGCGCGCCGACCCCGCCACCATCGGCTTCGACTACCCCGGCGCCGCCGGCAATGAAATGCGCCTGGCGTACTCGCGCCAGCTGCGCCGCGCCGTAGCTATCAGTCAGTAAATCAGTAGTATTCAAAACAGCCGGGCCGCCTTATCAGAGTGATAAGGCGGCCCGGCTGTTTTTTGGCGTGCTTTTAATCGCTGGGCCGCTTCAATCCGCCACTACTATCAAAAGCAGGGCTTCACAGAATTTGACAGAATTCGAGGCGCTCGCCATCCGGCCCCAGTATGTTGAAATAACGGCAGCCCTTCTCCCAAAAATTGAGGAACATGGGCTGGGTTTCCACAATGGTAAAGCCCTCGTTTTTCAGTAGCGCGTAGGTTTCCGCAATGTCATCCACATCGAAAGCAATATGGTCGATGCGCCCATCCGAGCGCTGTTTTACGCGGCTCAGCTCTGGCTCGGGCATCTGGTAAAGCTCGATAACGATGTCCCCGCGCTTCATCATTGCCACCTGGCCCTGGCCGCCCTCGTGGTCAAACGCGGCCCGCATCACGGCCGCAAATCCTAGCTTTTCATAAAAAGCCTGGGAGGTTTGCAAGTCAGTTATCGGCAGGCCGATATGCTGCAACCGGTTTATTTTTAGATTCATAGTAGGGAGCGTGTGCGTAAGATGTAGAGACGCATCTTTGCGGCTCGTCGTTGTTCAGTTCGCCGGATATAGAGACGTAAGTATGCGTCTCTACACCCAGTGAGCATTGTACGGCTATACTTTGCAACGCACCCAAAACGGGGCCTTGGGCCAAGCTTGCGGGGTAGCATTAAATCTTAGCCCAGCCCTCCTGCCCCGCCGGGCCGCGCAGCAGCGCGTAGCCACTCGCCCGGCCCAGCACGACCACCGGCGTGCGGGCCGGCCAAGCGGCCAGCGCCGCCGCTACGGCCGCGGGCTGCGCCTGAATCTCAACCTCGGTGGGCAGCGTGAGGCGGCGCAAAGGCTGCGCCGTAGCCACCGTGCGGGTGGCCACGTAACCCAGGCGCCCGTCGGGGGCTTGCACGCGCAGCCGATTAGCCTGCTGACCCAGCACCCGCAATGGCGTAGTGGCAACCACCGATGCACCGGTGCGACCCGCAAATGCTACCGTAGCCGGGTTTTTGCCCCGCGCCCGCACCCACTGGCTCAGGTAGTTGGGGGCCGCGGTGGGCAGGTCGGCCGGCACGGGGTCGGCGCGGTGCAGAAAGGGCCAGGGGTCCACGGCGCCGCGCCCGCTCTGGTAGATGCCGAAGTGCAGGTGCGGCACGGTGGTGCGGGCGTTGCCGGTGTTGCCCACTAGGCCCAGCACGTCGCCGGGGCGCACCTGCTGGCCGGGCTGCACCAGCTGGCGGTCGAGGTGGGCGTAGTAGAGGTGCTTGCCAGTGGCGGTTTCGGTGAGCCACACCACGCGCCCGCCGATTTTGGTTTCGGCCACGCGGGTCACGATGCCGGCCACCGCCGCCACGGCGGGCGTGCCGCGCGGCGCGAAGATGTCCACGCCCTCGTGCTGGCGCACCCCGCCATCGCGCTCAGCGCCCCAAAAGCTGCCCACCGCCTGGTCGGTGCGGCCCTGCACCGGGAAAGTGGTGAGGCTGGGGCCGCGCCACAGGCGCAGTGTGTAGCGGCCGGCCGCCAGCAGCTCGGCTTGCACACGCACCAGGTGCTGGCCGGCCTCGTCGGCGCGGTAGCTAAAGCTGAGCGTGCCGGCCGTGGTGGTGTCGGTGGCCGCCCATTTGAGCAGCGCGGGGCGCTGGCCGGGGGCCAGGGCAAACGCATCGACGAACACCTGCGGCGGAGCCACCGCGCCGGGCTGCATCGTGAGCCGGATGTGAACCTGCTCGCCGGCCTTTACCGGGTAGCGGTAGCTAGCCGCGGTGGGCTGGTCGGCCCGGAAAAAGCCAGTTTCCAGCACCGGCAGCACAACGACTAAGGAGTCGTGCAGGGCCTGCTCGGCGGCGGTTTGCCAGCGCTGGCCCAGGGCGGCATCGCGTAGCCCAGCCCGGTCGAGGGCGCGGGCGTAATCGTCGTGCGGGGTGGTTTTCTGGAAGAGCGCGCTCAGCGTCTGGGTTTTGCTGCAACTACTGAAAAGCGCCAGCAGCAGGAGCACTACGCCGCCGAGCCAGCGCCGGGCGCTGGGGGCGGTAGGTATCGAAAAAAGCATATTCGCCCCAACACTAGGGGCTGCCAGCTAGTTTCGTAGGTCAGCCGCGCCACCGCGGCGGCCCGCCGTATTTTTGGCTACTCGTCGCTTTACCTATCCCGCCCGTGTCCACTTTGCCCATTGTCCTCACCGAATGCCCCCGCGATGCCATGCAGGGGCTGCCCGAGTTCATCCCGACCGCCACCAAAACCGCCTATCTCCAGCAACTGCTGGCCGTGGGCTTCGATGTGCTCGATTTTGGCTCGTTCGTGTCGCCCAAGGCCATTCCGCAGCTGCGCGACACGGCCGAAGTGCTTGCCGGCCTCGACCTCAACCAGACGTCGACCAAGCTATTAGCCATCGTGGCCAACCTGCGCGGGGCCGAGCAGGCCGCCAGCTACCCCGAAATAAGCTATTTGGGCTTCCCGCTGTCGGTGAGCGCCACTTTCCAGCACCGCAATACCAACCAAACGCCCGCCCAGGCCCGCGCCGACGTAGCCGCCATGCACGCGCTGTGCGAGCGCCGCGGCAAAACGCTGGTTGTGTACCTCTCCATGGGCTTCGGCAACCCCTACGGCGACCCGTGGAGCCCCGCCCTGGTGGCCGATTTTACGGCCGATTTGGCCGCGCTGGGCATTCGCATCGTGGCGTTGTCCGACACCGTGGGCACGGCCACGCCGGCACTTATCGCGCCCTTATTCAAGGAGTTGATTCCTGCCTTTCCGCAGGTGGCCTTTGGGGCGCATTTGCACACTACGCCCGCCACCTGGCAACCCAATGTGCTCGCAGCATACGAGGCCGGCTGCCGCCGCTTCGACAGCGCCATGGGCGGCATCGGGGGCTGCCCCATGGCCGCCGATACGCTCACTGGCAACTTGGCTACCGAGAACCTGGTCGGCTTTTTGGCTAGCCGCGGCGAGGTGCTGGCGCTGGATAAAGCGCAGTTTGAGCGGGCGCGGGCGCTGAGCCAAGCGGTATTTGCGTAACGCCAAGCTCCCAGCTTGGCGAGCGAGCGTAGCGAGCAGGTGCGCAAGCGAACGTCCGCAAACGTGGATGCTCGCTGCGCTCGCTCGCCAAGCCGGAGCTTGGCGTTACTGCCCGCCCAGCGCCACGTACTCGGCCAGCAGCGCCAGCGAGTGCGCCGGGCATTCCCAATCAATCTGGCTCAGCCGCCAGCGGGCCAGCCAGCGCGTTTGGGGGTAATAATTGAGCAGCGGCGCGATGCAGAAATACAGCCCCCGGCTGCGCGCCTCGAGCTCGGCCAGCGTCCAAGCAGGATTGAGCAGCGGCGGTGGGGTAATTCCCAGTCGGAGTAAAGTTGTGCCCACCAATAGCTTATCCATAAAATGCGGGCTTTCGGCCAGCAGCGTCGGTAGCTCGCGCAGCAGCGTGGCGCGGGCCTCGGCGAGCTGCGGCAAGTCGGCCTCGGCTAGCAGGCGGCCCACGTGGTAGGCGATGAGCGGCGCGCTGGCGTAGTAGGCCGACACGTCGAGCGGGCAGCGGCGGTATTCGCCCGAAACAATAACCCAATTAATAAAGGCTAGGCTGTCAGCATCGAACTCATTGAGCGGCAGCCCCGAGCGCACCACCCACAGCATGCCATTGGATAACGTGCTGGCATCCATGTCAATCGGCATGCGCTCGCCAAACCACGCCGAGTAGATTTTCTTCTGCCGAAAAGCCGGTGGTCCGGTAGTGGCCCAGCCCTTCACGGTGTTGGCGTGGGCTTGCAGCTTGGCCTTGAGCCACTGGTTTTCGGCGGCCGGGCGCGGGTAGCTCAGGTACGCCAGCGAAGTCGAATCGAGGTCGTCGGGCGCGGCAAAGTGCCGGGTGCGGTGTAGCAAAAAGCCGTGGGGAAAGTGCTGCTTGGGCCGGGGCGGATAGAAATTGTACGTCGCCTGCCCACTCTTACTTTGGTACAGCGGGTAGATGGCCAGCGCTTTAGCGGCAATGTCGTCAACCGTGGCCTGGGCCACCGCCGGCAGCCGCGCCCGCATTTCGCGTAGCGTAAACACGATGAGCGACGTGAAAAAACCGTTGGAATCTTCGCGCCGGTAGCCCAGGGCCGTCTTCCAGCGTAGGCTCGGAAACAAGCCCGCCGGGTGCTGGTGCGTACCAGCCGATTGCAGCGCGGCAATGCGGGCCACCAGCTGGGTTAGGAGGGAGGAGCGAAAATCGTCGGCCATGAAGTGGCGCAAAAATACGGCCGCCGTAGCGCGACTGCGGGCGCTACGGTAGCTTTTCGACTTCCACGCGGCGGTTGCGGACGTCGGGCGAGGGGTGCAGCGGCCGGGTATCGCCGTAGCCTATGGTTTCGAGGCGGGTGGTGGCCACGCCGGCTTTTACCAGGTAGGCCTTCACGGCTTCGGCGCGCTG